>Ga0181607_10000060_pt1 | contig 86690 bp, 69 predicted proteins | sample 041ome_9_FD_132420 | JGI IMG/M metagenome (GOLD analysis project Ga0181607, IMG submission 132420) | Coastal salt marsh microbial communities from the Groves Creek Marsh, Skidaway Island, Georgia - 041413US metaG (megahit assembly) | ecosystem: Environmental > Aquatic > Marine > Intertidal zone...
AGAAACTCAATGAACAGCGTGAAGAAGCCGGTGAGCCACTATTTGCGAATCCCAGAAATACCGCAAGTGGAACATTAAAAATGCAGGATTCATCCGTGGTGGCTTCGCGGGGGTTAGATTGCTACTTGTACGGAGTGTACTCGAAAGAAACGTTGGCTGCTTCTCATTATGAAAGCGTTCAAAATGCGGGTGAGTGGGGTTTTAAAATTCCGAGCAAAGACCGTAAGATGATTGCCAAATGCAAGAGCATTGACCAAATCATGGAGTTCATCGGGTATTGGGACGAGCAACGACACAACCTCGATTTTGAAATCGATGGCATTGTGATCAAGGTGAATAATTATCGTCAGCAAGAGGAATTGGGTTTCACGGCCAAATCTCCACGTTGGGCCATTGCCTATAAATTTAAAGCAGCTGAAGTAACCACGGTGCTGGAATCCGTCTCTTACCAAGTGGGAAGAACAGGTGCCATCACTCCCGTGGCGAATTTAAAGCCGGTGCTTTTGGCCGGAACCACCGTGAAACGCGCTTCGCTGCACAATGCCGATCAAATTGAAAAGCTTGATTTGCGCATTGGCGATCACGTGTATGTAGAGAAAGGAGGTGAAATTATCCCCAAGGTCACCGCAGTAGATATGTCCAAACGCGATGCTAGCGCACCACTATTTGAATACATAACACATTGCCCCGAATGCAACACTGAATTGGTGCGCAATGAAGGGGATGCGAAGCATTACTGCCCCAATGATTCTGGTTGTCCTCCGCAAATCAAGGGCAAGATGGAGCATTTCATATCGCGCAAGGCGATGGATATTGAAGGGTTGGGTAGCGAGACCATCGATCAATTGCACGATGCAGGAATCATTCACTCCATTGCCGATTTGTATGACCTCACTGCTGATCAGCTGTTGCCCTTAGAGCGCATGGCCGAGAAGAGTGTAGAGAATATGCTAGATGGCATTGAGGCATCCAAGCAAGTGCCCTTTGAGCGGGTATTGTTTGCATTGGGCATTCGTTATGCAGGCGAAACCGTGGCCAAGAAATTGGCCCGTCATTTTAAGTCGTTGGATAAGCTTATGACTGCGGATGTGGAAACACTTGTTGCAGTAGATGAAATTGGCGAGCGCATTGCCCAAAGTGTGGTGGATTATTTTGCCAATGAAGAACATCATGCATTGATCAATCGCTTGAAAAACGCGGGATTGCAGTTTGAAATCCCAGAAGAGCAATTTGCCGGCCATACCGAAAAACTGAAAGGACTTTCATTCGTGATCTCGGGTGTATTTGAGCGCCACAGCCGCGATGAATTGAAGGAATTGATTGAGAAGAATGGCGGAAAAAACTCCGGTTCGGTAAGCTCAAAAACCAGCTACATTTTAGCTGGTGAGGGCATGGGGCCATCCAAACGAGAAAAGGCTGAGAAATTAGGTGTGCAGATTATTTCTGAAGCGGAGTTCGAAGCGATGATCGCATAATAGAATCGCCTCAATAATTTAAGGCATAAAAAAAGCCACATCAATCGATGTGGCTTTTCCGTATTGTGTCGTCTGAAGTTCTTAGAACTTAGAGAACTTATTCATTTTCACTTCACCTGTTTTCTCATTCACCGTTTGAAGGAAGTAAATTCCTGAAGTGATTTCACTGGTTGAAATGCGCATGTCTTCAACAATCATTTCAGTAGCAATTACACGGCCATTCATGTCAATGATAGAAGCACTTAGGTTGCTGTTTACATTCGACACTGTGATAAAATCATTCGTGAATGTCACGTTGTAATCATTGGTGTTTACTTCAGCAACTCCTACAGGCTCTGGTGGGATGTACGTATCGATGATTGAGAAAGCAACACACGATGTGTCATTTCCGCTGTTTCCATCATCTTCAGTAAGAATTACACACAAGTCATACGTTCCCACTTCTTGAGGTGAATTAGGAATAATCGCAAGGTTTGTAATGTTTCTTGTGGTGCTTTCCCCTGGAAGAAGGTCAGCCTGAAGGGTTCCGGTTACTCCCAATTCCTGAGCACCAAGCTTAATCATGTACGATATTGGATATCCTGCCACATACTCTACGTTTCCGTTGTTGGTAAAAACAGCCAATAGCTCTGTCATTGCTGGCACTGTTTCAGTTCCATTATCAATATCGAAGCTGTCAATATTGTTTGGAGCAACTATGGCAACGCTATCTGATGACAGATCAACGTTTGCAGAAGTTCCAACGTTCACATTGATTTCACAAGTGAAATTGTTTGTTAGGTTTGGATCAGTAAGCGTAGAGAAAATAGCTGCAGCACAAAAGTCTGTCGGAACTGGATTGGTTAAAACAAAAGAACTTGAGTTAGTCAATGCTGAAGCACCTGGGTTAAGCGTTCCGTTAAAAATATAGTTGATTGTTTCGATGGTATCGCCATCAACAATAAAAAACATGTCAAATGTCGATTGATCTGGTATGATAGATGTTCCTGCATTTGTAATCGTTGCAATCATGAACAAGTTGGCATTAACAGGAACGTTTCCAGTTGCTGTAGAAGGCGTAATTACGAGTTCAGTTACTGCCATGTCATACGATTGCGCATTGGCTGCCATGCTCGAAAGAGCAAGAATTGCTAGAAAAAATAATCGAGTAAAGTGCTTCATATTGTGAATGAATTTAAGTTAATGGTGAAAAGACGTCCTTCGTCCTTCAAACGTTGCGCGAATTTAGAATATCATGCCTTACGTTCAGCACTTTGTGATTAAAAGTTGATTATGAAGCCTAAAGTTCGGAACCGCACTGCATACAATACTTTGCACCATCCAAGTGCCCCGATCTTCCACAATTGTTGCAATGGGTCGCGTTAACTATTGGTTGTGGTGTAGATGGTTTATCCTGGTCGGGAGAATTAAACATGGCTACGCCTACGATTCCAGTAGGTACAGCAATGATTCCGTAACCTAAAATCATCAATATCAGCGCAAAGAATTGTCCCAAATCGGTATGCGGGTGGATATCTCCAAAACCAACCGTAGTCATCGTCACAATAGCCCAATATATGCTCCGAGGAATACTTGTGTAACCATTTTCACCTCCTTCTACAATGTACATGATAGTCCCCATAATCACGGCTACATTGAAAACAGCAAATAGAAACACGCCAATTTTGGCTCTACTCGCTTTGAGTGAGTTCCATAAAGAGTCGGCCTCGTTCATGAAACGTGCAATTTTCAGTACCCGAAAAACCCGCATCAATCGGAAAATGCGAATGATCATCAAGTATTGTGAAGAGGTGATTACTAAGGCTAAATACGTTGGAAGAACAGACAATAAGTCAACAATTCCATAAAATGAGAGGACATAGCCTAAAGGCTTTCTAGCTGTCCATAATCGTAGTAAAAATTCAATAGTAAATGCAGCCGTGAAAATGTATTCGGCATAGGTAAGCCAAGGGCCGTATTCATCTCGAAGTTCGCTTATGCTTTCGAGCATTACGGCCAATGTGCTCAATAGGATTAAAACTAGGAGTATCACATCAAAACGCTTTCCGGCAGGAGTGTCTGTGCCAAAAATGATGGTGTAAAGTTTCTCCCGCAAATTGCTTTTATCCTGCTTGCTCATCGCTCAAGAATACAAATTGAATAATATTGGCGCCCATTTTTAGCGCTTTTTCGTGGTTGGTCTGGGTGTCATTGTGAATGCGTGGGTCTTCCCAACCATCACCTAAGTCCGATTCATATGTGTATAAGCACACCAAACGGCCTTCGAAGTATAATCCAAAAGCTTGAGGCCGATTATTGTCGTGCTCATGAATTTTTGGCAAGCCATCTTTAAACTCATATTTCTGATGAAAAAGCGGATGACTCGGTGGCAATTCAATAAACTCAAGTTCAGGAAATACCTTTTGCATTTCAGCTCGAATGAAAGGATCGATGCCATAATTGTCGTCAATATGAAGAAAGCCTCCTGAGCTTAAATATTTTCTCAGATTTTGAGCTTCTTGGTCGGTGAACGAAATGTTGCCATGACCTGTAAGGTGAACAAAAGGATAATTGAATATGCTGCGGTCGCCTACTTCAACAATAGCTTGCTCTTTTGAGATGGAGGTTCCTAAATTCCGGTTGCAAAACTCAATCAAATTGGGAAGTGAGGTTTCAAGATTGGCATACCAATCACCACCGCCACTGTATTTCAGCAAGGCAATTTTATACGACTCTTGTGCTTGCAACGAAAAAGCGAAAAGCACGAAAACGAGAGGAATAAGTCTTTTCATTGCTGTGAAAATAGCACTTTATGCTCGAATGATATTGGCCGCGATAATAGATGCAATGGCGGCAGTTTCAGTGCGTAGCCTTTTTTCTCCTAAGCTGATGGCTTTGAATCCGCAGGAGAGTGCAGCATCAATTTCATTTTGGCTGAAGTCACCCTCAGGCCCGATGCAGATCAACTGGGAGCCATTCTGCTTTGAAAGCTCAATGATGGAAGCCTTATCAGCCTTTTTACAATGCGCAATCCACCGAGTATCAGCGTCTATTTTTATAGCGTCTTCCCACAACGTGAGTTCGTGAATCAAGGGAAGGTGCAATGCTTTTGATTGCTTCGCTGCGCTCAAGGCAATGCGCAAAAGCCTTTCAGCTTTTATAAATACACGCTCAGAATGCTCACACTTTAGTGGAATGATTTCGTCTACGCCCACCTCAACGGCCTTTTCAATTACCCATTCGAATCGGGCCATATTTTTTGTAGGCGCCACGGCTAAACTTAATCGATTGGTATTTAATGGTTCTTCTTCAATGATGCGATCGATGGAAACCTCCATTTTTTTCTCAGCTCTAGTCACGTGAGCTTCAAACAATTTTCCCTTGCCATCAATCAAGTGCACCATGCTGCCTTCTGTAAGCCTTAATACGCGCGCATGCATGGCCTCTTCTGCATCTATTTCAGAAAGACTGCCCACATGAGCGTTGGGCAAATAGAAACGCGGTAGGTCTGCTGTAGCTTTCATGGCTTCAAAGAAACAAAAAAGCCCCGCTGAAAGCAGGGCTCTTAAATCGTATTATCTTGAGATGTTATGCGTTTGCAGTAACATTAGGTGCTGCTGCCAATATTTCTTCACTTGCGTTATCGGCAAATTTTTCGAAATTTTTCACGAAGGAAGAGGCCAATTTATTCGCCTTTGTATCGTAGGCATTTTTATCGGTCCATGTGTTCTTGGGGTCAAGGATTTCTGAAGGAACATCAGGGCAAGAAGTTGGCATATTCAAACCAAACACTTCATGCGTCTTATATTCCACATTCTCCAATTGACCAGTTAACGCAGCGGTAATCATGGCACGCGTGTACCTCAATTTGATCCGCGATCCTACACCGTATTCACCACCGCTCCAACCAGTGTTGATCAACCAAATGTTAACATCGTGTTTCTTCATTTTTTCACCGAGCATTTCAGCATACTTCGTTGGGTGAAGTGGCAAGAATGGTGCTCCGAAACAAGCGCTGAACGTAGTCACCGGTTCCGTGATTCCAGCTTCTGTTCCAGCTACTTTGGCTGTGTAGCCTGAAATGAAATGGTACATGGCCTGACCTGGCGTTAATTTTGAAACTGGTGGTAACACACCAAAGGCATCTGCCGTTAAAAAGAAGATGTTTTTCGGAATTCCACCCATCGATGGTTTAGCAATTCCTTCGATGTGGTCTATCGGGTAGCTCACACGTGTGTTTTCAGTAGTTGTAGCATCTTCAAAGTTTACGCGACTCGTGCCTTCATATACTTGGATGTTTTCTAGTAACGCACCAAATTTTATTGCTTTCCAGATCTCTGGCTCTTTTTCTTCGGTTAAATCAATGCATTTAGCATAGCAACCGCCTTCGAAGTTGAATACTCCTGTCTCAGTCCAGCCGTGTTCGTCATCACCGATCAACGCGCGATTTGGATCTGCAGAAAGGGTTGTTTTTCCAGTTCCAGAAAGCCCGAAGAAAACAGCAGTGTCACCATCTTTTCCTGTATTGGCGGAACAGTGCATGCTTAACACGCCTTTATCTTGAGGAAGCACGTAGTTCAACACAGTAAAGATTCCTTTTTTGATCTCACCCGTATATCCACTGCCGCCAATAAGGGCCATTTTTCGTTTGAAATCAAGGATGGAGAAATTGTGTTGACGCGTTCCGTCAATCTTTGGATCTGCCATGAATCCTGGCAAACAAAGCACCGTCCATTCTGCTTCGAAGTTTTCAATCTCCTCGTCAGAAGGGCGGATAAACATGTTGTTCGCAAAAATGTTGCTCCACGCAGTTTCAGTTATCACTCTGATGTTGAGTTTATGGGCCGGATCAGCACAAGCAATGCAGTCGCGCACATATACGTCTTTGTTCATTGCGTATGCCTGCATGCGATTGAGCAGGGGCTCAATTTTTTCAGGATCAAAACTGTTGTTGAAACTTCCTTCCCACCAAATGGTGTTTTCTGTGACATCATCGCGAACGATGAATTTGTCTTGAGGAGACCTTCCAGTAAATTCTCCTGTTTCGATAGCCAATGCACCTGTGTCGGTTAAGAAACCTTCGCCTTGAATGATTACGTCTTCAACCAGCTCAGCAGGTTCAAGATTCCAATACGCATTCCTTACATTCCCTAGACCAAGATCTGCAATAGAAGCATTCTTAGCCTTTCTTCCGAATTCGTTCATATGTATAGTTTGTGCCTACTTAAAGTTATCGTAGGGCGTTTGTGACGCTGCAAAGGTTGGGAATGATTTTGCTTGTTAACAGTGATTTTACTCACTTTTTATGCACAATTAATGTTTTTTCTTGAATGCCAATTGGATAGCGCCAATGAAAATCAATGCCCATCCGACTATTAACAGTGTTCCTCCGATGGGTGTTATTGGTCCGAGCCAGCGTAATTTTAAACCAAGCACGTCTTGAAGGTTAAGGCCGTAAATGGAAAACGAAAACAAAATGATTCCAGCGCCAAACAAAGTGGTAATGGTTTTTTCGTTGGGCAAATGAAAACTGTGCCCTTTCAATGCAATCATCACCAACACGATGCCATGAAACATCTGATACCGAACACCAGTTTCAAAAGATTGCAGTTGTTCTGGACTCAATATTTCTTTGAGCATGTGGGCGCCAAACGCTCCAAGAATAACAGCCGTCATGGCGAAGAATGATCCGAAAAGAAGGTGAAAGGGTTTGGTTTTCATGGGTTTGAATTAAAGATTGACCATTAGAATGAATCGAATTCAAGCCTCAAAGTTCGCAGTTCAAATAGAAATAGGCACCATTAATGATTTATTATTGATCATTGATGATAACTTGATCATTCATCAAAAGCTAGTGTCAGTCTGATCGCCTGCGCCTTAGCTTTAGCGATGGTGCAGGGATGGACGCGAAGCGGACATTGTCTCGAATACAAGCGGATTATTCAGATAAGAGCTCATTAGTAGTTCGCTTGTCTTCGAGACTCGCTTCCTTCGTCAGCGACCTCAGACTGACGCTGGCATCGTGCTAAACCAAAAACCACGAACACCTATCCCGCTCGGCTTCGGCTCCGCTCAGCCTTCGCTCACATTTCATTAAGACTGACGTGGGTATCTGTTTAACCACGAACCACGAACCACAAACCATCTACCCTGAATTCGCCTTCACGAATTATAAATCATCAATTATAAATTATTAATCCTCCACAACGAATCATACATTCGTCCAAAATAGGAGATTGAATGCGTAGAATAGTTGTTTTCGGAGCGGGTTTAAGTGCATCGGTATTGATCGATTACTTATTGAAGAATGCAGCAGAGCAGGATTGGTTTATTCGGGTGGGAGATATGAACTTGAAGACAGCTCAGGCAAAGGTGAATGGTCATGAACGTGCTGAAGCGTTTGAGTTTAACGTTTCGAATGAGATTCAGAGACTTCATGAAATTTCGAATGCTGATTTGGTGATATCCATGCTACCTGCACACATGCATATAGAAGTGGCAAGGCAATGTGTGGGTTTGAAGAAACACATGGTTACGGCATCTTATGTTTCGAAGGAAATGGAAAGTTTAAACCAAGATGCGATAGATGCAGGAGTAGTTTTGATGAATGAAATTGGCGTTGATCCTGGTATCGATCATATGAGTGCCATGCGAGTGATTGATAAGATTCACTCAAAAGGCGCAAAAATGCTTCAATTCGAAAGCTTTACTGGAGGTTTGGTGGCGCCAGAATCAGATGATAATCCCTGGAATTACAAGTTTGCTTGGAATCCTCGCAACGTAGTTTTGGCTGGTGCTGGAGGAGCTGTGAAATTCAAGCAAGAGGGGCGATATAAATACATTCCCTATCATCAGTTGTTTAGAAGAACGGAGATCATTGAGTTGCCTGAATACGGCAGATTTGAAGGTTATGCGAACCGAGATTCTTTAAAGTATAGAGAAGCTTATGGTCTACAAGATATACCCACGATATATCGCGGTACATTCAGAAAACCTGGTTTTTGTAGGGCGTGGGATGTGTTTGTGAAACTCGGTGCTTCAGATGACTCATATGTCATTGAAGATTCTGAGAATATGACCTTTCGTCAATTCCTGAATTCATTCTTGGCCTACAATCCTGATGATTCCGTTGAGTTGAAGTTGATGCACTATTTGCGCATTGAACAGGATAGCGAAATCATGCACAAACTGAAGTGGTTGGACTTGTTTGAAGAAATCAAAATTGGTATTCCCAAGGCTACTCCTGCCCAAGTGCTGCAGCATATCCTAGAACGCAAATGGACCATGAAGGACTCAGACCTTGATATGATCGTTATGTATCACCTTTTCGGATACGAACTGAATGGGGCTAATCACGCTACAGAATCATACATGGTGATCAAAGGAGAGAACCGCGTTCACACTGCAATGGCAAAAACCGTTGGATTGCCGGTTGGCATAGCTGCCAAGATGATCTTGAATGGAAAGATTTCTACTCCCGGAGTACATGTTCCAATCAAGAAGGAAATTTATGAACCCGTATTGGCTGAGTTGGAAGAATATGGAATTCGGTTTATAGAGCGCGATGTAGCGTATCGAGGATATTAACGCTCTGGTATAGAGGATTGCCTTCTTCTGTTCAATTTTAAGTCTTGCAAGATGGCGCTCTTCACGTTGATTTGAAAGTTGTAACTCTGGCGAGGGCCAAATGGCACTACTCCCAAACTGAACTCCCAACAATGCAGATCGCGATACACGTCCAATGAGCTGTAGGTGACCTGAGTATTGGTGAGGTCGTAACCCGTTTTAAAAGCTACACGCCAATTTTGAGTAATGTTCGTTTCTCCGCTTAAGTCGACAATCTGACTGACACTTTCCGTAACTACCGTGTTGGTGTACCTCACGTTATAATTGATTCTCACACTCCATGGAATATCAAAATCTACAAAATCAGTGTAGTACATGTTGGCGTCACTCAGTTCATTTGACTTTTCCTCTTGTTTCTTCTTGCTCTTCTTTGGTTGTATGTTGTAAGTGAATGCTACGCTGGCCCTTGTCCAGTTTCCGATGTCTCCTGTGCGGTTATACTGCAATTCATCAATTCTTCTTCCGTTGGCTGGGTTGATGTAATATGGATCTAGCGTGGCGCTGGCATTGATGGTAAATCCAGGAAGCACATTGCTTCTAAGTGCAATTGATACAGGATTCCATTTAACGGAATCTTTAGCAATGTTCCAGTTGGTACTGAAATTGAATGCATCCAATATTCTCAGTTTCTTGTCTTCTTGCTTGCCTGTGGTGTCTTTATTGTTGCGCACCTTTAACTCGAAAGTGTTGTTGAGCGCCAGGTTCAATACTCCATTTTCCTGCGCAGTAGGTGACCCATATAGTCCGCCTTCAAATCTTGAATATTGGGTTACGTTTCCCAATGTGTCTGATTGCACATCGGCAAAATAGCCCCAAAACGGATCGCTGTAGTCAGGGCGATAACTCAACGATGCCGTGGGCGTAACCTGATGGCGCATCGCTTTGACCACATCACTTTTATATAAATAGGTGCCGTAAATAACGGTGCTTGCACTCAGACTTGCTGATCCATCATAGAATCCGTCAACTCCAGTTGGTCGTTTCGTTTCTACACGATTACTATCGCTGTTCCATACTTTTTCGGTGGTTTTCCTGTAGGCCACAATGCGATGTGATGTACTTGGAGAAACGGTGAGGTATTTAAAGAGCTTTATGTTGGTGCTTGCCGTGCTCTGTGTGCGGAGTCCGTTGTCCATGTTCTTGAGCATACGGTTGTCGTAATTGTTGAACAAGGTGTCTTCTTTCCCCTCAAGTTTATTCGAAAAATCAACCGATCCATTGATACCAATTTTATCAATTCCAGCCTTTGATTTAAATGAAGTAGAGCTCGCTGGGACTTTTCCTTTGAATGGAAAAATTCTTGCCATGTTCAAGCTGGCTTCTGGTGCACGAATCGAAATGATTTCGGTTTGTGTGTTTTGATTTCCACTCGCAGCTGCTGAAAATGAGAATGGACTATTATCGAAGTTTTTCGAATATCGAATGCTCGAGTTCAACTGACTTTGTAAATAATTGGTAGATGTCGATTGCAGGTTGTTCCTGAAGTTTTTTGAAGAACCCGCATTCACATCAGCACTGAATGAGCTACCAGGCCTGGCCTTAGCATCCTGCGCATGTCGCCACTTCACATTAAACGTACGCGCACTGAAATAGTCTGGATACTCTTTGTTGCTGAATTTAGAGTTGACAAAGTCAATCGAGTAATTTCCATTGAATCTGTAGCGCTTTACGTAGCGGCTATTCAAATAGGTTGCCCATGTTCCTCGTGTGTAAATATCCCCGGTGAGCGAGAAGTCCATGTTGTCGTTCAATCCAAAATAATAACCTCCACGACTCAGGTAAAAACCTTGATTTACAGCTTCACCGTAGCTTGGAATAATCAAACCGTTTGATCGACTTTCTGAATTGGGGAAAAAGCCAAAAGGCACGGCCAATGGCGTGGGTACATCGGCAATGCTCAAATATGCGGGGCCAGTGATAATTTTATCCTGCGGAATCACTTTCATCTTATTGGCATGAATGTGAAAATGGGGTTCATCGTACTCACAAGTGGTGTACATGCCATTCTTAATGTACACTATTTCTGAAGAATCTCTTTTCACTACGCTGCCATGCAAATATCCACCGCCTTCCTGTGTTTTCACTTCTTTGCTCAGTCCGCGCTTGGTTTTGAAGTTATACTTCATTTCTCCTGCTTCAAACATTTGCGACCCTTGTGTGTAAACGGGTTCACCCACGATCGTGCCCGTACTGTCTGGAAGTCCCTTGGCGCTGAGCTCATTGGTCTTCAAAGAAATTTCGATGTAGTTTGCCTTGAGCTCAATGTCGCCATAGGTAGTTATAGCGTTGCCATACAAATAGACCATTTGCTTCTTCAAGTCAACACGCATCGAATCATCTGCCTGATAGTTCACTTCATATTCCAAAGATGACTTTCGTTTCGGTTTGATGGCCTTTAGAGTAGAGTCAAGGGAGGTTGAGTCGCCAGAAACACCCAGAGAATCAATGGTTGCACTATCATTTGAAGATATCGTTGAGTCAATGATTCCCAGCGAAATGCTGTCAGCGTTTTGCCCAATACTTCCCATACTGATCAGCATGAAGAGTGCTAAATGAAATAGGAGGCTGGACTTCAAATTATGGCTAGATTATCTTGGGAGTGCAAATCTAAACGCTTAGCGCTCTGATTCACATTTAGATCAACATTCAAAAGTTGTTAATTCTGGCCATTCAACCTTATCTTTCCCCTTGTCTCTATTAACATTCAAGGGTGAAATACTCTGTTTGCAGCGCAATCGCATTGCCTGTAGCTCGTTTACATTTGTTAGTTACTAGGTAAATACCGAGTTGAATTTTATGCAGCTTAACCAGCCACTTCTAAAAACACGAATTTTAAGAATCCTTCCTCTAGGCATGTCAACTTTGGTGTTGATGCTTTTTTCATCTTTTGTTCCCAATCATCGCGGGCCGAAAATAGCGGAGATGGGCGTGTTGAAGGTAGTGATAGATGCAGGGCATGGAGGGCATGACCCAGGCAATACAGGCACGGGTCGCTACAAAAAATCAGAAAAAGATATTTCGTTAGAAGTTGCCTTGCAACTGGGCGAATACATCGAGCGGGCTTATGAAAACGTAGACGTTGTTTACACGCGAAAAGAGGACAAGTTTGTTACCTTAAAAGACAGGACAACCATCGCCAATAAAGCCCATGCTGATTTGTTTATTTCCATCCATTGCAATTCAGCAGCAAACAAAGAGGCTTTTGGAACCGAAACATTTGTTATGTCGATGACAAAAATTGCGGCCAATTTGGAATTGGCAAAACGCGAAAATTCCTCCATTCTCTTGGAAGAAAATTACGAACAAACCTACGAGGGCTTCAATCCTGATTCTCCAGAATCGCTCATCGCACGTTCTATTGCCCAATCGGTTTACCTCGATCAAAGTTTGACACTTTCAGCGCACATCCAAGAGCAATACCGAGAACGCGTCAGCAGGAGAGATCGCGGTGTGAAACAAGCACCATATTGGGTGATTAGCTTTACCACAATGCCGAGTGTGCTTACTGAATTGGGATTTTTGACCAACAATGGAGAAGAAGACTTCCTAAACAGCGAAAACGGTAAAGTGTACATGGCTAGTGCGATCTATCGCGCCTTCAAGCAGTATAAAGCTGAAATTGAAGGAGTGGAGATTTCAACCCCTGACTTTGAAAAGAACATTCCTGAAGTTTCGGAGACTCCAGCTCCAGTGGCCGAAGAGAAGCCAAAAGAGAAACAAAACGAAAAGTCAGAAGAAAAGAAAGAGAAACCAACTGAAAACGAGGGAAAGAAGGAAGTGAAATTGCCTGCAGATGCTGAATTGGTTTATTACAAGATTCAGCTGATGGCATCATCCAATCCGATTGATCTGAAACCAGAAAACTTTAATGGTTTAGAAGATGTAAAGTCCTATCAAGTGGATGGCTTGTATAAGTACACGGTAGGTGAAGTAACTGATTATAAAAAAGCTGTTTCTTTGCAACGCACAGTGCGAGAAAATGCCTTTCCTAAAGCCTTTATCACAGCGTTCTACAAAGGTGAAAGAATAGGACTTTCCAAGGCACTTGAAATATCACGTGAGTTAAACACAATAGATTGATTTGAAGGTAAGTAGCGAAATAAAAGTTGGGGCGGTGATCATCATCGCCCTTGGTCTGCTTTACTTTGGAATGAACTATTTGAAAGGCTCGGACGTGTTTTCGAAGTCGCGGTATTTTTATGCCATCTACGAAAAAGTAGATGGATTGAATACGGATAATGTAATCCTTGTAAATGGCTATAAAGTTGGGCGTGTAGCACAAATCACATTAATTCCAGAGAAAGGCAACTTGATCATGGTGAAAATGGAGATTTTAGAAGACCAACTCAATATTCCCGATAGTTCCGTGGCGCGCATTGTTTCAGAGGATGTGCTTGGTACTAAAGCCATTTCTCTGGAGTTTACGCAAGATACCATTTTTCATATGAGTGGTGATACCCTGGTAAGCGATATTGACGAGGCTCTTCAGAGTATTATAGAAGAGAAGTTGGCTCCACTGCAATTGCAGATTGAAGGTGTAATTGCTGAAGCACGAGATTTGGTCAGTGCTACGAAGATTTTAGTTACTACCACGAACGAGTCCATAGAGAAGGCAAAGACGAGTATGGATGTGATAAATAAAACTACGACCGATGTAGATAAACTGGTGGTAACTCAGAATGAAAATCTAACTCGTGTATTGGGAGATATAACGGCCATCGCGTCTAACATTCGCAATAACAGTAAAAACATCAATGCTATTTTAGAGAACGTGGCTACGATTAGTGATTCGCTAACGCGTGCCAATTATGCTGCGGCCATTCAAAATGCAACCAACGCACTTACTCAACTCGACTCAATGATTACTAAGATCAACGAGGGTGAGGGATCTTTGGGTATGCTGCTGAATGACGATAAACTTTACAACAATCTTGAGCAAGCTTCACTTGAAATTGATAAACTTGCTGAAGACTTAAGGGTTAATCCTGAACGTTACGTTCATGTTTCTGTCTTTGGAAGGAAGGAAAGCAAAGAGGATAAGCCTAAAAAGAAAGATCGTAAAGAATAACACACATGATTTCAAGCATCATTTTCACGGTACTTTTAGTAGCTACCGCTGTTATTTTCATTCGCAGAATAGCGGAAATCAAAACCAACATAAACCTCGGACGTGATATTGACATGTCAGACAATGCTAGTGAGCGCTGGAAAACCATGGCTCGAGTAGCATTGGGACAAAGCAAGTTGGTGGCACGTCCATTGGCAGGTATAATGCACGTGTTCATTTATGTGGGATTCATCCTGATCAATCTGGAAGTGCTGGAAATCATCATCGATGGGGTGTTTGGGACGCACCGGGTGTTTTATAATTTACTCGGTAGTGATTTGTATTACGTGTTTATTGGTTTCTTCGAGGTGCTGGCACTGTTGGTGCTTATCGCATGCATCGTTTTCTTGGTTCGAAGAAATATTGGCAAGATCAGGCGCTTTTCAGGCACTGAGATGACCTCATGGCCAAAGTCAGACGCCAACATTATTTTAATTGTGGAAAGCATATTGATGCTGGCGTTGCTCACTATGAATGCGTCTGATAGTGTGCTATTTATGATGAATGATCAACTTGTAATGCAAGCTGGTCTTGATCACTATACGGGTATACGTTTTCAAGATTCGTTTTGGGTGAGTGCATACCTCACGGGCTTTATGCCGAATGATCCTGTGGCTTTGTTCTACATAGAACGCACATGCTGGTGGCTACATATAGTCGGCATTTTGGGATTCCTCATTTATGTTCCTTATTCCAAGCATTTTCATATTTTCTTGGCATTTCCCAATACATATTATTCAAAGCTTCAACCTTCAGGTGAGTTCGATAACCTCGAAAGCGTAAAGAATGAGGTAGAATTGATGATGGATCCGAATGTTGATCCTTTTGCCGCTCCGGCACCTGAATCAGCGGATGCCGTTCCGCAGAGATTTGGAGCCAAGGATGTGACCGATTTGACCTGGAAGAATTTGATGGACGCATACTCTTGCACTGAGTGTGGACGATGCACTTCAGAGTGTCCGGCAAACAAAACAGGAAAGCTACTCTCACCGCGCAAGATCATGATGGATACACGCGATCGAGTCGAAGAGTTGGGCAAACACAAAAAGGCAAATGGTGCTGAAAGCGATGATGGAAAAAGTTTGCTGGGAGATTATATTTCACCTGAAGAACTTTGGGCTTGCACAACGTGCAATGCATGCACTCAGGCGTGTCCCGTCAACATCAATCCTCTATCGATCATTGTCGATCTCAGACGCTTTTTAGTGATGGAGCAATCTGCGGCTCCGTCAGAATTGAATGGGATGTTCACCAATATTGAAAATAATGGAGCGCCTTGGCAATTTGCCCAGGCTGACCGATTGAATTGGAAAGACGATGCATAACTCCTGAACTGATTCAGGATTTTAAAATATCAAAGACGAATGGAGTCACTACAAATAAAGACAATGGCCGAAATGATGGCCGCAAATGAAGAGCCGGAGGTGCTTTTTTGGGTGGGTTGTATGGGCAGCTTTGACGATCGTGCAAAGAAAATCACGAAAGCATTTGCCAAAATTTTAAATAAAGCCAACGTGAAATTTGCTGTCCTTGGCACAGAAGAATCTTGCACGGGAGATCCTGCAAAGCGCGCTGGGAACGAGTTTCTCTTTCAAATGCAAGCCTTTGCGAATATTCAAGTTTTGAACGAATACAAGGTGAAGCGCATTGTAACGGCCTGTCCACATTGCTTCAACACCTTGAAGAATGAATATCCTGAATTGGGAGGTAATTATGAGGTAATTCATCACACACAATTTCTTCAAAGCTTGCTGAATGAGGGTCGCATTGATGTTGAAGGTGGTAAGTTTAAAGGGAAGAAAATCACTTTTCACGATCCTTGCTACCTGGGAAGAGCCAACGATGTGTATGAGGCACCACGTGAAGTGCTTTCTAAACTTGATTCTGAGTTGACAGAGATGAAGCGATGCCGTCAGAATGGATTATGCTGCGGTGCTGGAGGCGCTCAAATGTTTAAAGAGGCAGAGAAAGGAAACAAGGAAGTGAACATTGAAAGAACTGAGGATGCATTGGAAGTGAAACCTGATATTATCGCTGCCGGATGCCCATTTTGCAACACGATGATGACCGATGGGGTGAAGCATTTCAATAAGGAGAATGATATTCAGGTAAAAGATATAGCCGAACTTATTGCTGAAGCCGCTGACTTATGATAGCTACCCAATCTATTACCGATATTTCAACACTTTCAAAAGACTCTAGGGTTTGGGTGTTTCAATCTTCGAAGCTAATTCAAGGAGACTTACGCACTGAGATCAGTTCAACGCTAATTGCCTTTTTAAAGGATTGGGCAGCACACGGCAAGAGCTTATTCGCGGCTTTTGAGATTAAGTTTGATCGATTTATTGTAATCGCTGTGGATGAGGCCATGGCTCAAGCCACGGGCTGTTCAGTGGATAAGTTGATGAAGACAATTCAGGTAATTGATACTGCTTACGGCCTTGATCTCTTGAATAGGATGAAGGTTGCCTATCGCTCTGGCGAGGAAATCATTGAATGCGATGTAAACACATTTACTCAGATGCTGAAATCTGGAGAAGCAGATGACTCAACCATTGTATTCAACAATGTTGTGCAAAGCCTAGGAGAATTCAATGCTAGTTGGGAGACAACAGTAAGCCGCAGTTGGCACGCTAATCTTCTTCCTTAATTCCGTCTTTTACAGTCTGTCCTTCTGGAGAAAGCAGGTCAAGGGCTTCTTTCATGGGAGCATCCGTTTCCTCCTGAACATTATTCTCTTTGATTAAACCTGCCGATTTCATGGTGCTATCAGATATAGCGCTATCTGCAACAATTGCTTTCGGTGCAATTTGGGAGGCATATTTATTCAGAATATCGGTAGGAGAATTTGGGCGTTCTTCAGTTCTGTAATTGAAACCATCAAGCACTTTACCGTTGGAGGGCATTTCATCCGAAGGGATGATTTTTGCCACTGGCTTGTCGAAGAATGTGATTTTCTCGATGGTGTTGCTATCAATGAAAATAGCCATGGTCGAACATTTGGTTTCGTTCACCCCGATTAAACTGTTGTCTTCTTCTCTAGGATAGTAGATGGTTTCACCATTACCATAAACGTCCACTTTTCTCAAAGCTTCTTCTTTGAAATGACCGATCATGTCCCTGCCCTTAATTTGATTGTAAAACACGCTGTCTTCGTAGGCTATAATAAAGGCATTCTGATCCATGTACATTTTATCGATCACACCATTTTTTAAAGTCATGTGGATTGAATCAGCAGTAATTTGATTTTCTGTCGACCACAAAATGGGATCGCGAAACATATAAATAATACTGTCTTTGGTATTGTAAAATAATGAATCACAAGCGCCTTGCATATCACTTTTATAGAAGATGGTGTGATGGTAGGTCTTCATCATTCTGTTTCCAGCAGTATCCAATAAAGAATAGAGTGTATCAGCCGTTAAAAAAAACGTATCGCCTTCCATGTCTTGCTTGAGCACAAGGTTTTTAGTTACATAGCTCGTGCTATCTTTTTCGTAGTAAATCGCATAATCACCACTGACCTCAAATTTTTCGTTGGTGTCTATGAGTAGCACATTGCATTTTGAAATACCAATCTCAGCGGCTTGATCATATTCAATGGTGTCGCCCTTCATGGTTTGTCCTGAAGAATTGATCTGTGCATTTTTGATGAACTTGGCCTTGTCTTTCAATTGGTCAAACCAACCCAATTCACAGTAAATTTTGCGTTTATCCGAATCGATGGTAGTGGGGCCAAAAAACCATGTTTTCTCTCGATCGGGGGCGTATTGCATGGTGTCTGTTTTGATCACGTAATCAGGATGGGTCATCACTACATCTGTCTTAAAGTGGAACAGTTTTGATTCGCTGTAGTAATAGCCGATTTTACTTACCAGATGTGTCTTTTCTTTTTCGCTGTCAATTACTCCACCTCCATAATAGTGGGCCATTGAAGTTTCTCTATAGTAATCTAGAAAAGGTGTAGTGAGGATGGATGCTTTGTCGTCAATCTTCACTTTTCCGCGAACGCGTGCAAGCTTCAAGTTTCCGTCATAGAACAAGGAATCGCCTGTCATGACCAAAGAATCTCCTTCTTCAATTTTTACGTGGCCGTATGCATCAAGGCTATTGTTGTCATACAAGTATGCACTGTCGCAATACATAAATGCATTTTGATGCCTCAGTTTAACCTTCCCTACGAGCTTTGATGCTCCTTTTGGGGTGGTTTTATCTACCGTAAACTTATCGGCATGAATGAGTTCGATTTCTTTCGCCTTTTCTTCCTTTTTTTCTGAGGTTTGGGCAACACCATTCCAGCCTGAGAATAGGAGTGAAAGCAGGAACAGAAATCGGACGGGGTGCATGTTTATGCAGGTTGATTATCTCTAATCATGGTTTGTTTTCGATCTGGCCCAAGCGATACAATCGCAATTTCACACCCTGTTTCCTTCTCGATGTAGGCGATGTAATCTTCGAGCTGCTGTGGCAAAGGCTGATCAACTGAAATATCCTGGTTCCATCCTTCAACGGTGATGTTGTTGGTTTTCAAGTCTTTGTTCGCATGGTCAAAAGGGAATTCAATGGTTTCTTTCCCATCAACCGTATACGATGTGCAGACTTCTAAATTTTCAAATGCATTCAATACATCCGCTTTAGTCATGATCAATTTGGTCACTCCATTCAACATAACGGCATATTTTAAAGCTACCATGTCCAACCAGCCACATCGTCTTGGTCTGCCTGTTGTAGCGCCATATTCATGGCCAATATCTCTCAATTTTTGACCAACGGCATCTTCCAGTTCCGTAGGAAAAGGACCGCTACCCACACGTGTGCAGTAAGCTTTGAAAATGCCATATACCTCTCCGATTCTATTAGGGGCAATGCCTAATCCCGTGCAAGCTCCTGCGCAAATCGTGTTGGACGATGTCACAAAAGGATAAGATCCAAAGTCAATATCCAACAACGATCCTTGAGCTCCCTCAGCCAGTATTTTCTTTCCCTCTTTTAACGCATTATTGATGTAATACTCTGAATTGACGAATGGAATTTGCTGAATGAATTGGATAGAATCCATCCATTCTTTTTCAAGCTCATCCAAACCATCAGCAGGGAAGGCCATACGCTCCAACATATGAAGATGCTTTTCTTTCAGTGCTTCGTATTTGTGTTTGAAATCTGGAGTTTCGATATCACCTATTCTCAAACCATTGCGTCCTGTTTTGTCCATGTAAGTGGGGCCAATTCCTTTCAAGGTAGAACCGATCTTGTCTTTTCCTTTGGCTGCCTCAGAAGCGGCATCAAGCAAGCGATGCGTTGGAAGGATTAAATGGGCTTTTCTAGAGATGATCAATCGCTCGGTAAAAGGTACCTTTTGGTCGATAAGGTTATAGATTTCTTTGCGCAGGGTAATGGGGTCGATTACCACACCATTACCAATGAGGTTCATCGTTCCCTCATGAAAAATACCAGAGGGGATGGTATGCAATACGAATTTTTTACCATCAAATTCGAGCGTATGCCCTGCATTTGGTCCTCCTTGAAACCTCGCGATCACATCATATTTAGGAGTTAGAACGTCAACAATTTTTCCTTTGCCTTCGTCTCCCCATTGCATTCCTAATAAAACATCAACTTGCATACGTTTGCCTTTTACAATAAGCGGGCAAAGTTATCTTTTTGACCAAGATAGCCTTCGTTTCTTCGCTAAGATTAGGGCAAGTTTTACACTATTTGTGAGTAACTCTACAGGAGGAGTGAAGGGCAGGAAATCCTGAGACAAGAATGAACTAATGTTGAAGTGAAAAATTAATTTTCACTCGCCTCCTCAGTTTTCGAAGTGGCTTCGTTTTTAACCGCATAAAAGTTGAGCGAATGGTGCATGATTTTAATGCCAAGCGATTCTTCCAAAGACTTTTTAATGAGCTGCAAACGAGGGTCACAGAATTCTTTCACTTCGCCTGAGTCGGTGAAAATAATATGGTCGTGCTGACTGTTGGTGTAGCTTGGCTCAAATTGGGCCATGTTCTTACCAAACTGATGCTTCCTGATAAGGTTGCAAGCCAAGAGTACGTCGATGGTATTGTATAAAGTTGCGCGGCTTACCCTGTACTTTTTGTTCTTCATTTGAACGTAAAGTGCTTCTACATCGAAGTGGCCTTTAGACGTGTATATCTCATCTAAAATGGCAAAACGCTCAGGTGTTTTGCGATGCTTATGCTCTTCAAGGTAGCGCTTGAAGATACTGCGAACCTCTTGTTTTATTTCAGTAGACTTCATTCAAAGTTCAAATGTATCAATTGGAAACATTAATCGGGGGCTCAACTTGTTCGCCTTTGATTCTGCTTACATTAGTAACACCGTCAATGGCGCGAAGTTTTCTCATCAATTCAGTGAGGTGGGTGGTGTCGTTCACATAAACTTTGATCGTTCCTTCAAAAGTGCCGTCATCTGTATCAAATGATATACTACGCATGTTTACGTTGTATTCACTTGAAATGACCTTGGTTACATCATTCACCAATCCAACTTGGTCGATTCCCACGATTTTTATGGCAGCTAAGAATGAGATAACTTCTGCATTGGTCCATTTGGCCTTTATGATGCGATAGGCATAATTGGACATCATGGTTATGGCGTTCGGGCAATTTTGACGGTGGATTTTAATTCCATCACTTACCGTTACGAACCCAAAGATGTTATCGCCTGGAATTGGATTGCAGCATGTGGCCAATTTATAGTCTAAATTTTCCATGCTGTCACCGATAACCAAATTGGTGTTTTTGGTGTCAATGGATTTCACCATATCCTTGATCGATGGTGCACTTTTCTTTCGAGTATTCCTGTATTTGAGCTGTCCTTTTTCTTTTTTAAGTGTAGAAAGTTTGCTCAGGTCGATTTGTTCTTTCCCTACTTTATAATAAAGCTCGTGGGGCGAAGTGAGCTGATAAAATGAATGGATTTTTTGGATGTTCGAATCATTGCTATCAATTTTCAGGTTGCGCAGCTTTCGCAATAATATCTCTTGACCATCCAACGCAATTTTTCTGCGCTCTTCTTTAAGCAATGCTTTAATGTTGGACTTGGCCTTGGCTGTCACCACAAATCGTAGCCAATCTTCTTTTGGTTTTTGTTTTGAGCTTGTAAGAATCTCTACTTGATCTCCACTATTCAACTCTGAGCTCAACGGAACCAGCTTGTGATTCACTTTTGCACCAATACATTGGGCACCTATTTGCGTATGAATTTCAAAGGCAAAATCTAACGCGGTGGCTGATTGCGGAAGGTTTTTCAATTCGCCTTTTGGCGTGAATACAAATATCTCCTTTGAAAATAAATTGAGTTTAAAATCGTCAATGAAATCCAGCGCGCTTGGATCTGGATTTTGGAGTGTTTCTCTGATTCTTGTTATCCATTCATCCAAAGCATTTTCGCTGGCTGATTCCTTGTATTTCCAGTGAGCGGCATAACCCATTTCTGCAATTTCATCCATGCGCTTGGTTCGAATTTGTACTTCAACCCATTTTCCTGAAGGACTCATCACCGTGGTATGCAACGACTCATAACCATTGCTCTTTGGGGTGCTGATCCAATCGCGCAGTCGATCGGGGTTGGGTTTATAATAATCGGTTACAATGCTGTAGGCTTTCCAGCAGTCTGACTTTTCATCATCCGAATTTGAATCGATGATGATGCGAATTGCAAATACATCATATATTTCTTCTAGCGGTATGTTCTTCGTGAGCATTTTGTTGTAGATGCTGAATATAGATTTTGTTCTCGATTTGATTTCGAATTCAAATCCAGCATGTTTAAGTGCTCGATTTATTGGTACAATAAACTGGTTGATGAAACGCGTTCTGACGGCTTTGTTCTTCGCTAATGCAGCTTCGATTTCATGATAAACTTCGGGTTCTTTGTGCTTTAGGCAAAGGTCTTCAAGCTCACTTTTTATGTTGTATAGGCCCAGTCTGTGTGAAAGAGGTGCATACAAATAAAGTGTCTCTGAAGCAATTTTTTGCTGCTTGTCGTTGCGCATCGAACCAAGGGTGCGCATGTTATGTAAGCGATCGGCAAGCTTGATTAAAATTACACGAACATCGTCAGAAAGGGTGAGCAGCATTTTTCTGAAATTCTCCGCTTGCATAGAAGCATTTTCATGAAAATGAGCTCCTTTTATTTTGGTTAATCCGTCAATAATTAGGCGAACGCGAGTACCAAAAAGACCCTCAATATCATCAAGGTTGATTTCGGTGTCTTCAACAACATCATGCAGCAAGGCGCAAACGATGGAGGTTGTTCCCAATCCAATTTCTTCGGATACGATGCGTGCTACGGCAATAGGATGAAAGATGTAAGCTTCGCCTGATTTCCTGCGGGTGTCTTGGTGTGCCTCAACGGCAAGATCGAAGGCCTTTCTGATCAGAACTTTATCTGCATCATTGGCAATACGCTTTGAATTTTTGAGCAATGCTCTGTATTCACGTGCGATAACTTTTCTTTCTGATGCTAATTGATCTTCCGACATATTTTTCTGTAGGTCATTTTATTCAATCAAACCTCCACAACTTAAAGTTAACTATTTACTCGGTAGTACTTTGGTTGCTACTTCGCCAAAGCCGATTTTGACATCGTTGTTCTTACAATAACCTTTCATAATTACGGTATCATGGTCTTGGATGAACTTTCGTTCAGTGCCATCAGAAAGTGTGATGGGTTTGGTTCCTTGCCAACTGATTTCTAGCATTGACCCTAAGCTGTCAGGCGTTGGACCGCTTATCGTTCCAGAGGCCATCATATCTCCACCATTTATATTGCATCCATTAACCGTGTGGTGCGCCAATTGTTGAGCCATGTTCCAGTACATATGTTTGTAATTGGAATTACTTACTACGGTTGGTTCTCCATTTTCAGGCTTGATCAGAACATCGAGGTTAATATCATAGTGGTGCCTTCCACTATACTTTAAATAGGGTAGCACCTCTGGGTCTTGCTTCGGTCCTGAAGTTTTGTAAGGTTCTAGTGCATCCATTGTGACTACCCAAGTAGAGATGGATGAAGCGAAATTTTTGGCTAGAAAAGGGCCCAATGGTACGTACTCCCATTTCTGAATATCACGAGCACTCCAATCATTCATGATCACCATTCCGAATATAAAATCTTCAGCCTCAGAAGTAGTAATGCTTTCTCCAAGAGGTTTTCCGGGATAGGTGATGAATGCCATTTCTAACTCAAAATCTAATAATTTGCATGGGCCATATACAGGTGCATTGGCATCTTTAGGCATTGTTTGTCCTTTTGGACGATGAATTGGAATGCCTGAAGGAATAATTGAAGATGAGCGGCCGTGGTATCCCACAGGTATGTGTTTCCAGTTAGGCAGCAATGCGTTTTCCGGATCGCGAAACATGATGCCAACGTTACGCGCGTGATCTTCGCTAGAATAAAAATCAGTATAGTCACCAATTCGAACAGGAAGGTGCATGTCAAGCTCATTCGCCTTAAAAATAATTTGGTTGAGCTTGGTATCGTTCTTAAGCTCATTCGTTTCCGTGCTAAGAAGAAAAGAGATACGCTCACGAAGCGCCCTTACCTTTGCTTTTCCCAAGCTTAATAGATCATTTAAATAATCATTTTGAAAATGATCATGAGAGAATTCATGAGGATCGAGATATCCAAAATCATACAAAGCCGAAAGGTCTACAGCATAGTCTCCAATCGCTACTCCTACTTTTTTTATTCCACCATTGCGCGATAGAATGCCAAAAGGTAGGTTTTGTATAGGAAAGTCGCTGTCTTTCGGAATGTCTACCCAGCTTTGTCTTCTTGGATTATTTGATTCTAACATTTCTTTTTCTTTTATGACGCAAATAATGGGTACTTGCTCATTTCTGCGTTGATTTCAGATTTTACTTGTTCAATGACTGCTGCATCTCCTTTGCTCACAATAACGCGATCAATCAAGTCAACAACCCATTGAATTTGTTTTTCTGTAATTCCTCTTGTAGTAATTGCCGCTGTTCCAACGCGAATTCCCGATGTAACAAAGGGTGACTTATCGTCAAAAGGAACCATGTTTTTATTTACCGTAATGTCTGCTGCTACCAGCGCAGCTTCGGCATCCTTTCCTGTGATATCCTTGTTGCGGAGGTCGATCAACATCATGTGGTTATCGGTTCCTCCTGAAATCACTTTGTAATCTCGTTTTACCAGCTCATCGGCCATTACGCTTGCATTTTTGATTACTTGAAGGCAGTAATTCATATACTCATCGGTCAATGCCTCTCCGAAAGCAACTGCCTTGGAAGCAATAACATGCTCTAAAGGTCCGCCTTGCGTTCCAGGGAATACGCCACTATCTATAATTGCACTCATCATTCTTGGTGCGCCTTTCGGAGTTTTCAAGCCCCAAGGGTTTTCAAAATCTTTACCCATCATGATCATACCTCCTCTGGGGCCGCGCAAAGTTTTATGAGTGGTGGTTGTAACAATATGGCAATGTGGCATAGGATCATTTAAAATTCCTTTTGCAATCAATCCTGAAGGGTGAGAAATATCTGCTAATAACAAAGCACCCACTTTGTCCGCAATGCTTCTGAATCTTTCATAGTCCCAATCCCTGCTGTAAGCTGAAGCACCGCAAATAATCATTTTAGGTTTAACTTCTTTGGCCTTCGCTTCGAGTTTATCATAGTCTATTCTTCCTGTCGACTCTTCAACTCCGTAAAAATTACTTTGGTAGAGTTTACCGCTGAAATTAACTGGGCTTCCGTGGGTCAAATGCCCTCCATGCGATAGGTCAAATCCTAAAATCGCATCGCCTTTATTCAGGCATGCGAGCATCACGGCAGCATTTGCTTGCGCTCCACTGTGGGGTTGAACATTGGCATATTCCGCCCCGAAAAGTGCCTTCGCGCGATCGATAGCAATTTGCTCAGTTTGATCTACTATTTCGCATCCTCCATAATATCTTTTGCCTGGATATCCTTCGGCATATTTGTTTGTCATCACAGAGCCCATGGCCTCCATCACTTGGTCGCTCACAAAGTTTTCGGATGCGATTAATTCAATTCCATGCTCTTGTCGTTCTCTTTCTTGGTCAATCAGATCAAATACCAGCTCATCGCGTTTCATAAAATGTATTTTTATGCATTAAACATTCCTAAATTGTAGGACTAAACAAATGTAGTCATTGCCCGTGCAAAATAGCAGTTCTTATAGACTTCCGTCCGCCATTCTTTGGATAATTATCTTGGGTTTTGCACTCCATTTTTTTTCGGTTTTGGGCTATCAATTTGGAAATGAAGTACTACCGAAAAAGCTCAACACAATCATTGATCGGTATTCAGTTCCTTGGTTCTATCAGAATTATTACATGTTTGCTCCTGATCCAACGTACCATATAAACTCATTTGTATTTCGTGTTGAAACTGAGGATGGCTGGACCGATTGGCAAGAGCCTGGACTCGATCAATTAAGACAACATTGGCAAAATCGGTTTGGAAATGCATCCGATCTCTACGATATGTTTTACGGGCTTTCCAATGCGCTTTATGATGGAATTATCTTCATGCATTTCATGGAAGATCCCAGTGTTGAAGATTGGTTTTCATTGCCAGCCCATAATGCTGCCGAGCGTTACATTACACTAAACTCGACTTTTGCTGGTGAAGGCATTTTAGCTTATCAAGTGGGGGTGAAGACGGAGTATCATTTTTTTGACGATCGAAAGCATCTCAAGACACAATCAATTTTTCAGAAATACCCTGTTAAATCGATAAAGCCATGACTAGTATAAAAGCGCTAATAAATAGTTGGCAAAGTTCTCTGTCTATTGGTTTTTCTTCTGAGCTTTTTATCAAGATCGTATATCTGGTTTTAGTTTGGAGCACGCTGAAGTTGCTGATGATTGGTAATATGGTTTGGGGGGACGACTATTTTATCCTTCTTAGTGATCCGTTTACTGGTCCAGATAGGATGGCGATGCTTTTGAATATTCCTGCCGTGCGGAGCTATTATTTATTCTTCGCGTGGCCGTTTTTAGGATTGATCATTACCGGAATATTCGGATTTCATAATGTGATCACAAGGTTTGCCGTTTGGTTTTTGTTCGTTAACCTTCATTTTGGAAATGGTGCGGTGAGCACGGGAGGTCATCATTTGATTCAGCAACTATTGTTCTTCCATATTTTCTTGTTTCAAGTCAATGACGACAAGAAAAGTTATTTGGCCTCTTTAGGACGATTTCTTCACCATTTGGCACACTATTCCATGTGGTTGCAGATTGCTATTCTTTACCTTGTTTCTGGTGTATGGAAATTGAAGGGAGACCTTTGGATCGAAGGCTGTGCGATGTATTTGACTCTTTCGTTTAAGGAGTTCGGCTTTCCTTTTATTGCGCAATCAATAAGAGAGAATACCGTTTTTCTGCAATTGCTTACATGGCTGGTATTGGCTTATCAGGTGTTCTTTATTGCACTAATTTGGATAAAACCGATACGAAAATGGGTGCTACTTTTTGGCGCTGCATTTCACGTTTCAATCATCCTATTGATTGGAATCACTGATTTTGGGCTGTTTATGATTGCCAGCTACAGCATATTCATAAGCAATGATATGGCTAGATTGATACTAGGTAAGATCCAATGGAGTCGAGGACTCAACCCATCAGCCTAACATGTCTTCCATCGTAAAGAAGCCTTTTTGACCATCTAAAAACTCAGCTGCCATGATTGCTCCTAAGGCAAAACCATTTCGAGATTTGGCTTCGTGCTTGATTTCGATCACGTCAATGTCACTTTCGTAGGTCACAATGTGAGTTCCTTTTGCTGAACCTTCCCTAACGGCCTCAATTTCAATTTCATCGGCATCTGGATTGTCTTCTGTCAATTTCCAGCCTCTAAGATCGGGTATCGCTTTTTTGATTTGTTCGGCTGCGGTAATTGCTGTACCGCTCGGTTTGTCTAATTTCTCTGTGTGGTGGATCTCCTTAATGGAAACAGCATAATCCTCGTAATCGTTCATGATTTCAGCAAGCTTTTTGTTTACTTGCCAAAACAAATTCATCCCAATACTGAAGTTGGAAGCATAGAAAAAAGATCCTTTGTATTTGTCTTGCCAGCGTTGAACCTTGTCAAGGTGATCGTACCATCCCGTTGTGCCACTAACGAGCGGAAATCCATTTTCCATGCAGTATTTGATGTTTTCTAATGCGGAGGCTGGATTGGTGAATTCGATGCAAACATCCGCATCATTAAGATCGTTCCATTCTTCATCGGTTGAAGATGAAGTGAGGCGCGCTACAATTTCATGCCCTCTATCAACTGCCAGTTCTTCTATGGTCTTACCCATTTTTCCGTAGCCAATGATTCCAATTTTCATTGTGTAATAAGTTCTATTCGTGGTTTTTGTTTTGCTAAAATGTAAAATTTAAAGATAGCCCCTGCACAAATTGCTGATTTCTTGTCATTTGCAATGAAGGCTGCCAATGCATGGAGAGGTCTTCGCTCACGTCAAAATAGAATAGGTGAGCATCGACGGTGGCGTCAACAATCTGCAGTCCGTAGAGTAATGCGAAACCGATCATGGAATATTCCATGAATTGTTGGTTTTGATCAGCTGCGGTGCGCAATTGTGAAGTAGAAACGCCTTCTAAGGCATACACCGATGGGGCATTGGTTTCATCCAAGTCATTCAAATAAGCATCTTTATACTCGAGGTGCCAATATCGGTTATTGAAGTAGAAGAATCCCATTGTAGCTAGTCCGCCATAAACAATGGGTAGTTTCCAATACTTATGGTTATAAATCTGACCTGCACCTGGACATACAGCTGATAGCAACGCAGCGCGCTTCGGGCTTCTTTTGTGGGTCTTTGCCGGGGGAGCTAACAAGTCCGATTCGGAACTATTGAGTGTATCTGGCGCAAGTTTATGCGGAAGCTTAGATCGTGATGAATCTTGCTGAGAAAATCCATGTCCTCCGTAGAGAAGAAGGAGGGGAATTAAGTATGATAAAGCCTTAGCCATTTACCGGTGCAAAATAACGGCAATAAAACAGCATTAGTCTTGTCAATAAGAATAATTCTGAGTTGGAGCTTGCAGTAGCTGAATGATTCTGTTCAAGTCGTGTTCATTGACAAAGTCTATCACGATCTTTCCATTGCCGTTGGGAAGAAACTTCATATCTACCTTCGCATTCAATGTTTGGCTGATGCCATACTTCGCATCACGGTAATAATCCTTTTTCTGTTCTGCTTCACTGCTATTGGCCTTCGGTTTTTTCGCTTTTCGAGCAAGGTTTTCAACGTCTCTTACTGAAAGCACTTCATTGATGATGCGCTCAAAAATATCCAGTTGTTTAGCTGGATCTTCAACACTGATCAATGCACGGGCGTGCCCCATAGTAATGGTACCTTTAGAAAGTGCCATTTGAATCTCAGCTGGCAACTTCAACAAACGAAGAAAATTGGTAATATTTGACCTGCTCTTGCTGATCTTGTCGCTCAATCCTTCATGGGTCAAGTCGCACTCGTCAATCAGTCTTTTGTAGCTTATAGCGACTTCTATAGGATTAAGGTCTTCTCGTTGAATATTCTCCACCAATGCCAGCTCTAGCATCGCTTGATCGTTGGCCACTCTGATGTATGCTGGGATTGAATCAAGTCCTGCCAATTGAGATGCTCTGAATCTTCGCTCACCACTGATAAGTTGGTAGGAGTCATTGCCCATTTTGCGCACCGTCACAGGTTGAATTACTCCATGCTGTCGAATGCTTTCGGCAAGTTCTTCAAGGGCATTGCTTTCAAAGCGAGAACGAGGCTGAAAAGGATTGGCTTCAATTTGAAGGACGCTGATTTCAGAAATACTTCCAAGAGTTGTTTCTCCAGACCTGCCTGAAGAATGCGTAATGTCCGTGTCTGCGTTTTCCAGCAGAGCACTCAAACCTCGACCCAATGCATTTTTTTTAGGATTCGCCATTGTACTCCTCTACTATTTTGTCTTTTTCACTAATGCGCGTCATGTCGTTCTTTTGGAGTATCTCACGTGCCAAATTCAAATAGTTGATCGAACCACTAGACGATACGTCATGGCTGATGATTGTTTCTCCATGTGAAGGAGCCTCTCCTAAACGTGTGTTTCTATGAATAATCGTATCGAACACCAATTGTTGGAAATGCATTTTCACCTCTTCTACCACTTGATTCGCTAATCTTAGACGTTGGTCGTACATCGTGAGCAGCAATCCTTCGATGCTAAGTTCTTGGTTCAGCCGTGATTGCACAATTTTAATGGTGTTCAAGAGTTTTCCCAAACCTTCTAAAGCAAAATACTCGCATTGCACCGGCACAATCACACTGTCTGCGGCAGAAAGAGCATTCACAGTAATCAATCCTAAAGAAGGCGAACAGTCGATGATGATGAAGTCGTAATCATCGCGCACCTTGCTCAATGCCATGCGCATCATTCTTTCGCGGCTGGGAAGGTTGATCATCTCAATTTCCGCCCCTACCAAATCGATATGAGCTGGGAGGATGTCCAAATTAGGACTTTTTGTACTCAATATGATGTCTTTAGGCTCAACTTGATTTATGATGCATTCATAAATACTGGTGCGCACATTTCTCGGGTCGAAGCCAACACCTGAAGTGGCATTTGCTTGTGGATCAGCATCAACAATGAGAGTCTTTTTTTCTAAAACACCCAGAGCGGCAGCCAAGTTTATGCTCGTTGTTGTTTTGCCAACACCACCTTTTTGGTTTGCTATTGCGATTATTTTTCCCATGTCAGTTCAGTATTCTATGAATAGTTCTATGCTTGAAAGTTCATCTGGTGTATGTTTCATGCTGCGTTTCAATGTTGAATACGAACACTGTCGAGATTAAATAACAAAAGGGCAGCTATAAGTGGCCAATGAACACTTTCTTTGCGAGTCTCAAAAGTCTTAATAAATCTAATGAGAAAGGCATGGTTGACCTAGAGTTTATCCTACTTTTTTGAACAAAAATCTGTGAACTAGAAGTGATAACTATTATAAGTGGAACGAATCGTCCTGAGAACGTAAGCCTTAGGGTGTCTGCAGCCATTGCAGAGTTGTTAATAAGCATGGAAATCGATGCTCAAGTTCTCGACTTGCAGAAACTTCCTAAAGACTTCGTTTTTAGAAATGATGTATTTGGTAATTCGGATCCTGGTTTTTCAGCTATAGTGGATCAGTTTGTTTCAACCGCTGATCGATTTGTGTTTGTTGTTCCGGAGTATAATGGAAGCTTTCCAGGCGTGTGTAAAGCATTCATCGATGCCATTTGGCCGGAACAATTCAAAGGGAAAAAAGCTGCATTGGTTGGATTGTCATCGGGAAGGGCAGGTAATTTAAGGGGACTGGATCATCTCACAGGGATTCTACACTACCTTGATGTGCCAGTTTTGCCTAAACGCGTAAATATCATACACATTGAACAGCAAATGAATGCTGAAGGCGACTTAGATGACGAGAAAACCTTGAATCAACTCAGGCAGCTTCTTCGCACGTTTGTAACTTTCTAAAGGATATGGAAAAAAAAGGGCCATCCGACAGGATAGCCCTTTTTTTTAATCTCTTAAATCGATGATGTCGTCAGCGAGCGATTCATCAAATTCAAAATCGCTATCGGTAAGGTTTACGTTGGCTTTGAAGTTTTTAAGACGGTAAGTGTATACATTTCCATCTTTATTCAGAACTACCATGCTGATCAATTCTAAGTTGGGCTTATCGACATTCACGACAATGGTGTGATAAGGTTTGCTCTTAGGGTCCATAGGAAACATCTTGATCACATCGGCTTGTTTTCCATCTACGGTTTCTTTTCCGACATAGGTGTACTTAAACCCGTTTTTATACATGTGAAAGGCATTGGCTGGATTCATCATGTTTCCGTCTTGATCGTCCTCCTCAGGTATGTCTGAAATCTGCAATTCTTTGACGTCTTTTATGAAGGTCCAAACGGTTTCGCCATTGCACATGATTTGCTGGCCGGCTACGTTCAATTTGTACTTCTTTTGACCTTTCATGCTGACAGAACCCTTTTGCGTTTCGTTGATGCCATCGGCTTTGTTGACAAGCGTGTATTCAAAGTCCGAGCTGAATGATTTGTACTCTTTAGCTTTATTGCTCAAGGCATCCAATATTTCCTGTGCTTTTGGGTCTTTAGGATTAAGATCTTCATCCGATCGCTGGGCGATCATACTGCCTGAAATTAATATCAAGCCGATAATTAGTGCACTAATTCGTTTCATGTTTTTCTTGTTAATTGTCCAAGCTCTTCAAATGCTGTTCCAAACTTACTTCATCAGGAATTAGCACTTGTCTTGCTTTGCTTCCTTCAAAGGGTCCAATGATGCCTGCTGCCTCTAATTGGTCAACTATACGTCCGGCCCTGTTGTATCCTAACTTTAGTTTTCGTTGCAGCAAAGATGCACTTCCTTGTTGATGTAAAACAACAACATGGGCTGCGTCATTGAAAAGAGCATCTCGGTCCATGTCGCTGAAATCTGCTGTAGAACCTTCAGATCCCTCTGCTACAAATTCCGGAAGTAGATGGGCGTCAGGATATCCTTGCTGATTGCCTATGAACTCTGTGATTTGCTCCACCTCAGGGGTGTCGACAAAGGCGCATTGCAAACGTATAAGGTCGTTTCCATTAGAGTAAAGCATATCTCCGCGACCAATAAGTTGCTCAGCACCGCCAGCATCAAGAATGGTTCTCGAGTCGATTTTAGATGTTACCCTAAAGGCAATTCTGCTTGGGAAGTTGGCCTTGATAGTTCCGGTAATGATATTGACAGACGGGCGTTGGGTAGCAATAATCAAGTGTATGCCAATTGCTCGTGCTAATTGAGCAAGCCGTGCTATGGGCGTTTCCACTTCTTTGCCGGCCGTCATGATCAGGTCTGCAAATTCATCTACCACCAACACAATATAAGGTAAGTAGCGGTGGCCATTATTCGGATTGAGCTTTCGTTTGATGAATTTTTCGTTGTATTCCTTGATGTTTCGGCATTGTGCATTTTTCAACAGTTCATATCGATCGTCCATCTCAATGCATAGGGAATTGAGTGTGTTTACAACCTTACTTGTATCAGTGATAATGGCTTCTTCCTCATCTGGCAGCTTCGCAAGAAAGTGACGTTCGATTTTGTTAAACAAGGTCAATTCCACTTTTTTCGGATCTACCAAAACAAATTTCACTTGAGCGGGATGCTTCTTGTAGAGGAGGGAAGCCAGAATACAATTCAATCCTACTGATTTACCTTGACCTGTTGCACCGGCCATAAGTAAGTGTGGCATCTTAGCTAAGTCAACCACAAACGTTTCGTTTGATATGGTTTTTCCGAAGGCAATGGGCAACTCCATTTTTGCATGGGTGAACTTCTCGGAGTTAATTACCGTGCGCATCGAAACTACATCAGGTGTTTGATTAGGAACTTCAATACCAATAGTTCCTTTACCCGGTATAGGAGCAATGATCCGAATTCCGAGTGCTGCCAAACTCAAGGCGATATCGTCTTCTAAGTTCTTGATTTTCGATATGCGCACACCCGCTTCTGGTACAATTTCATACAATGTTACGGTAGGACCGATGGTAGCTTTGATCTTCGAAATGCCAATGTTGTAATTGTTCAGTGTCTGAACGATTTTATTCTTATTTCGCTCAAGTTCATCGCGTTCCACTTGAATGGTTCCATCACCATGATCCGCCAATAACTCCAGCGGTGGATATTTGTACTTGCTCAGGTCAAGCAATGGATCGTAGTTCACCATTTCATTGGGATGTGCTTTTTCCTCTTCACTCAACTCACCATCTCCTGATCCTTCTTCCACAGCAAACTCCACATCATCTTCATCTTCAGACTTTTCGTCTTTCTGTTCTTCTTCTGATTGGAGTGGCATTGCTTCTTCTTCTGCCTCAGGTTCTTCGGGTGCCTCAATTTCCATCTCAAGTCCTTCTTCAGCATCTTCAGCCAACGAATTTGTATCATCTTCCTCCTCAAAATTGACGGTTGCCGCAAGAGAATCTTGTTCATTGGTCTCTATTTCTTCTGCTTCTTCAGATGGGGAGGTATCTTCTTCTTCATCATTTTGATTGAGGGCTGACAATGCTTCGTCCTGATCTTGTTTTTTAAAGGAGAATGCCGAAATCATGTCCTTGATCGTGATGTTCCAAAAGATGATCACATACAATAGCAAGGCGAAAAATATCAGGGCAAAGGCACCAATTGTTCCAAATATTCCACTGAGCCAAATGTTTGTATTGTAGCCAAATGCACCTCCCAGAAAAAGGAAATTTTGGGTGAAAATGGCTCCCAGAAGTATCGATGTCCAAACCAACACAAATGAAGAGTGGCCTACGGTTCTCCAAAATGGCATTAGCTCAGTTTTAAATAGGATTTTAAAGCCAAGCAGGAAGGTGATCAGCACAAATGTGAATGACGAAATACCGAAGCCATTGTTGATCAATTGATGGCTGAGTAATGCACCAAAGGTTCCCAACCAGTTTTCAATTTGAACTTCAGGGTCAAGCCATATATTGAGCCATGAACGTTTGAAAAGTTCGTCTTGGTCAATTTTCCATGTAAAAAGATAGGAGGCTAAGGAAAGCAAGATGATTGCGCTGAACAGCAATAGGGATAGACCAATGACATTCTTAGTTCGCTCATCATTGAAAAAATTCTTTAAACCATCAAAATTCCCTGTAGGAAGCGAAAGTCCTTTCCTACTTTTCTTTTCTGCCGTCTTTTTTGATTTAGACGCGGCATCACCGACTTGATTTTTGTAATGATTAGAATATCTCAAACTCTTGGCTTTAAGGCCCAAAGTTATTAGGCTCTAGTGCCTTTTTAGGGAGTAAGGTGTATAGTTATCAAGGGGGTTTTGAACAAGGAAAAGACCTATTCCATGAAAATCTTCATGTTCTTCACCACAAGCTCATTGAATTCTGATACCGACAGAGATTGATAGCGTTCATCAACGATAAACTCTGAATCATCTACTTCTTCTGAACTTATACTGGTTGCTCGAAGGCGCATATTCATACCGTAATTTTCCACACGATAGTCTAGCAGTACTACTTCAATTTCGTGATAAGGTGTGCACCAGTTCGGACTTTTAAGTGCAATTTCATCTGTGAAGGCAAAGATGTAACTCTCATTTTTTGCTGCTCCAAAATCGATTAAAATTCGATTGCAAACAGCTTGAGCAATGGTGTCCACCCCATCAATGTAGTTGATTTGGAAAGGGGGGATGACATTGGTGAACTTCAATGCGTCATCTTCGTCAAGGGTTAGAACATAACGGTCGCTGAATAGCTTAACCATATTATGCAAAAGTTTTTGTTCACCATTTGCAATCACAGTCATCTCAACAATGCCCGCTCCTGTTTTGAGTTGAGACTTAAATTTATCATCCTTAAAGGTCATTTTCATCTCGTTCGGTAGCATTTCAAGCATTAAATTGTCTGAATCGAGCTCAGGATACGTCACATCATACACAATCACGCCTTCAGTGATATGCTTCTTAAAAGCACCCCCTTCACTGCAGCTAATGACCGTAATGGCTAGGATCAGCCAAGAAAATAGACGTAGGTTTTTTTTCAAATACTTAAAAATAGAACGTCACAAAAATAACCATGCAACTCAAACTCAAAAGCTTGATTAGTGTTTCTGTTATTAAATAACCAAACTACCTTTGCATCTTATTTCAAATTTATGCTTAAATATTTAGTTCAGTGTTCTGAGATTGGTGCAGGAACACGCGGAAGCAGTTTAGGTCCTGACGCTATTATGATGGCATCACTCAACGTTGAGAGCGAGTTGTTTAATCGCTATCCTTTTGAGCAAATTCCTGACTTGAATGATTCCTTGTTCGAACCTACTTCCACTCCTAACGCACTGCGCATTAAGCAAATGCTAGCTACTTGGACTGCTCAGTCGGAGTCGGTTTTGAGAAACATGCGCCTCGGGAAAGTACCCGTGATTCTCTCAGGTGATCACGCCTCAGCCGGTGGGACTATTGCCGGAATCAAGATGGCTCATCCAGAAAAAAGACTAGGTGTGGTTTGGATTGATGCCCATGCTGATTTGCATACTCCTTATACTACGCCTTCAGGAAATATACATGGAATGCCATTGGGGGCTAGTATAGCCACAGACAATCTCGATATGCAGCGAAATTCTCCTAATGAAGAAACGGTAGATTACTGGGAAAGGATGAAGAACTTGGGAGGTCTGTCTCCTAAAATTTTGCCGCAAGATTTAATTTTTGTTGGGGTAAGGGATACTGAAAAGGAGGAGATTCACCTTATGACGCAGCACAATATCATCAATTATGAAGTGGCTGAAGTAGATGATATGGGCATGAATAACATCGGAAAAGAGATATTGGAAGAATTGAAGGACTGCGACATTATCTATGTTTCATTCGATGTAGACAGCATGGATCCAGATGAGGTATCATATGGAACAGGAACTCCAGTGCAGGATGGAATTACTCCCGATCAAGCAAAGAATCTTCTTTCCGTTTTATTGGCTGATCCCAAGGTGGTTTGTTTTGAAATGGTGGAAGTGAATCCTTTGCTGGATAAAAAAGGAAATAAAATGGCCTCAACAGCCCTTTCAATATTGGAGAAAGCGGTTGAAACACTTGAAAATAGATAAGAATACATGACGATTATTGAGGAAATTGCTTCCACGACCGCACTGTTTTTGAAGGAATCGTTTGGTTTTGATGCAGCGGGAAACAACATTCAAATTGACCAAACGCGCAAAGAGTTTGAAGGCGATTACACCATGGTGGTTTTCCCATTTGTGAAAGCCCTTAAAATGAAACCTGAGGATGCCGGAACGACCATTGGAGAGCATCTGCTCAAATCTTTAGATACGGTCGAAAGTTATAATGTAATCAAAGGTTTTCTCAATATTTCGCTGACTTCAAGTTATTGGAGCCAATCCCTCCAAACTACATTGGAAAATGCTGATTGGCTGAAGCCATCAAAGGCCAAAGATTTGATTATAGTGGAATACAGTTCGCCAAATACGAACAAACCTCTTCATTTAGGGCATCTACGAAATAATTTCTTGGGACATTCAGTTAGCTTGATCAAGGAATTCGCGGGCAATGAGGTGGTGAAAACTCAAATCATTAACGATCGGGGGATTCATATATGCAAAAGCATGTTTGCTTGGAAGATGCACGGCAAGGGAGAAACTCCTAAATCGAGCGGAATGAAGGGCGATAAGCTCGTAGGTAAATACTACGTGTTGTTTGATGAGCATTACCGCACGCAGGTTGCGAAACTGATCAAAGATGGGATGGATGAGGAGCAAGCCAAGAAGGAAGCGCCTTTGATGAAGAAGGTGCAACAAATGCTCCTCGATTGGGAAAATGGAGATCCTGAAACCGTGGAATTGTGGAAAACGATGAATGCTTGGGTGTATGATGGTTTCGACAAAACCTATCAACGCATGGGAGTGGATTTCGACAAACTTTATTACGAATCTGAAACCTATTTAAAAGGAAAAGATATCGTGCAGAAAGGATTGTCGGAAGGCCTGTTTTTTAAAAAGGAAAACAATTCAGTATGGATTGACCTTGAGCAGGACGGTCTGGATCAAAAATTATTGATTCGCGCTGATGGCACCACAGTATATATGACCCAAGACATCGGAACAGCGGTGCAGCGTTACGAAGACTATCCTAAACTGAAACAAGCGATTTACACCGTTGGCGATGAGCAGGACTATCATTTCAAAGTACTGTTTTTAATCCTAGAAAAATTGGGTTATCAGTGGGCTCCAGCTTGCCGTCACCTGAGTTATGGCATGGTTGATCTTCCTTCGGGAAAAATGAAATCGCGCGAAGGAACTGTGGTGGATGCGGATGATTTGATGGACGAAGTGGTTGAAGCAGCGAGAGCATCATCTGAAGAAAAAGGCAAACTCGATGAAATGAGTGAAGCCGAACAAAAAGAGCTATTTGAAATATTAGGAGTAGGAGCGCTGAAGTTTTACTTGCTAAGGGTGGACCCTCGCAAACGCATGATGTTTGATCCGGCTGAATCTGTTTCTTTGAACGGAGATACCGGACCTTTCGTTCAATATACCTACGCTCGATGCAAGGCTGTGTTGAGAAAAGCAGGCGATTATTCCATTTCCGATCAAGTACTGTTGGTTGAAAAAGAACGTCAGTTGTTGAGAAACTTGATGGAATTTAGAAACATCGTTTCTTCAGCAGCAGAAGAAATGAATCCTGCTGCCATCGCTAATTATTGCATTGATATAGCTAAAACGTACAACCAGTTTTATCACGACAATCAAATCCTAAAGGCAGAAGATGCTGAGAAAGGATTCAGATTGGCGCTTACGGCTTTGACAGCAGAAACCTTAAAAACTGCAATGGGTTTACTTGGTATTAAAGTGCCTGAAAGAATGTAGATGGAATCATTCGCGATTCGCTTATCAAAAATTACCTTTGCCAACCCTTGAAATAAAGCGCTAAAAGCATGTTTGAAAGTTTATCAGAAAAACTAGAGAAATCATTTAAAATCCTAAAAGGTCAGGGTCAGATCACGGAAATCAACGTGGCTGAAACGATGAAGGAAATTCGTAGATCCTTACTGGACGCGGATGTTAACTTCAAAATCGCGAAGGATTTTACCAATACGGTGAAGGAAAAGGCCCTTGGCCAAAATGTGTTGACAGCGGTTTCTCCGGGTCAATTGTTGGTGAAAATCACGCGCGATGAATTAGCGGCCTTGATGGGAGGCGAAAGTGAAGAAATCAACTTGACAGGAAAACCTGCTGTAATCCTAATGGCCGGCCTTCAAGGTTCGGGTAAGACCACACACACTGGAAAGATTGCCCAATTCTTAAAGAACAAACGCGGACGCCAAGTGATGGTAGTAGCGTGTGACGTTTATCGGCCTGCAGCGATTGATCAGCTGGAAGTGGTGGCCAAGCAAGTGGGTGTTGAGATTTATACCGAAAGAGAAAATAATGACCCGGTTAAAATCGCTCAAAACGCAATCAAACTAGCTCAAAGCAAGGGCATCAATACGGTAATTGTGGATACTGCTGGTCGTTTGGCAGTTGATGAACAAATGATGAACGAGATTGACGCCATTAAGAAAGCCATCAATCCGTCTGAAACGTTGTTTGTTGTCGACTCAATGACTGGACAAGACGCGGTGAATACAGCCAAAGCGTTCGATGAGCGTATCAATTTTGACGGTGTTGTGCTTACCAAACTAGACGGAGATACGCGCGGTGGTGCGGCTCTTTCTATTCGAAACATGGTGGAGAAACCCATCAAGTTTGTTGGATTGGGCGAAAAGATGGATGCACTCGATGTGTTTCATCCAAGCCGAATGGCCGATCGTATCCTTGGTATGGGTGACATTGTTTCTTTAGTGGAGAAAGCCCAAGAGCAATACGATGAAGAGGAGGCAAGGCGAATCCAAAAGAAAATCGCCAAAAACAAATTCGATTTCAACGACTTCTTAGGTCAGATCAATCAAATCAAGAAAATGGGGAACATGAAAGACCTCGTTGGAATGATTCCTGGAATGGGCAAAGCCATGAAGGATGTGGATATTGACGATGATGCGTTCAAAGGAATAGAAGCCATCATCACTTCAATGACCAACGAAGAGCGCGAAAATCCTCATTTGATTAAAGGAAGTAGAAGACAGCGCATTGCATCCGGAAGCGGAACTACGGTAAATGAGGTAAACAAGCTGCTCAAGCAGTTTGAAGACATGCGCAAAATGATGCGTATCATGAATGATAAAACGAAAATGAGCCAAATGATGCGTGCGATGAAGAACATGCCTGGCGCGCCAAAAGGCTAAAGATACATGGAGTTACTAGACGGAAAAGCAGTATCGAAACAACTCAGAAATGAATTGGCAGAAGAAGTGAAAACAATGATTGCAGCGGGGCGAAGACCTCCACACCTTGCTGTAATATTGGTGGGAAAAAATGCTGCCAGTGAAACCTATGTCAATGCCAAAGTAAAGGCCTGCAAAGAAGCTGGATACGAATCTTCACTCCTTCATTTTCCGCCAGAGATCAGTCAAGAAATGCTGCTGCATAGCATTGACGAGCTCAATGAAAATGAAGACATTGATGGCTTCATCGTTCAACTTCCCTTGCCATCACACATTGATGATAAAACTGTAATTGAGCGTATTCTCCCTGCGAAAGATGTGGATGGCTTTCACCCGATCAATGTGGGTAAAATGGCGCTAGGATTGGATGCGTTTATTTCGGCAACACCAGGCGGTATAGTAGAGTTATTGAAACGATACAACATTGAAACCGAGGGCAAGCATTGCGTAGTGCTCGGACGGAGCAACATTGTGGGCGGACCAATGAGCATTTTAATGCGCAGGAATACCTATCCAGGAAACTGCACAGTTACCATTGCCCATTCAAGAACCAAAGACATAAAGTCCGTTTGCAAGTCTGCAGATATATTGATTGCAGCCATTGGCAAGCCCGATTATGTTACAGCCGATATGGTGAAAGAAGGCGCAGTTGTAATTGATGTTGGAATCAATCGTGTGGATGATGATACCCGCGAGCGAGGCTATCGATTGACGGGCGATGTAAAGTTCGATGAGGTTTCGAAAAAGTCGAGTTTTATTACGCCCGTTCCAGGTGGAGTAGGTCCAATGACCATCGCCTATTTGCTGAATAACGCAATGATCGCGGCTCGAAAAAGAGATTAAAAAAAAGCCCATTTCTTTCGAAATGAGCTTTTCAAGATTTATTTAGCGCTTACTTTTTGAAGACGGTTGCTAAGAACTCTTCCAATTTCATCCAGCTTTTCTCATCAGCCTCTTTGTTGTATGCCAACGGTAGATCAAACTCTTCACCTTTTGTAGTAGATTCAGGATTGGTGAATGCATGAATCGCACCCGGATAATTCACAAATTCATAATCAACTCCAGCAACTTCCATTTCTGCTTTGAAGGCATCAATGGCTTCAGCAGAAACAAAAGGGTCGTCTTCGCCATTCATTACCAAAATCTTTCCTTTTACAGAACCTGGTTGAGCAGGCTCAATGGCTCCAATGTTGCCGTGTAAAGTTGCCACAGCATCCAAATCTGCTCCTTGACGAGCCATGTTTAAAACCACGCCACCGCCAAAACAGTAGCCTACTGCTGCAATCTCATCGGCATTGGTATTATTGTTAGATCTCAGTACATCCAATGCTGCATTGAAACGCGCCTTTGCTCCATCAAAATCTTGCATAACAGCACCAGCAAATGCTTGGGCATCTTGAGGATGATCGGCTTGAGCGCCCTCGCCATACATGTCTAACGCAAATGCTACATAACCCGCCTTGGCGAGTTTCTCAGCGCTATTTCTTGTGTGCTCATTGTGTCCCCACCACTCGTGCACGATAATCACTCCTGGTCGGGGCCCTTCTACATTTTCGTCATAGGCGATATAGCCTTTCATGATAATACTGTTACCTTCATAGGTAACTTCTTTACCTACAATTTTAGGTTCTGCAACTTCAATGGTTTCTGTTATTTCTTCAGTTGATTCGTTTGATGCAGAATCAGGGTTTCCGCAGGATACTGCCAGTGCTAAAGGAAGAAAGTAGAGGATTTTTTTCATTGTTTTATAGGTTTTGTTAGTGTGTCAATAATAAAAGATTATTTGTCTAAAATGTTTTCATGGAGTTCGTCTTCCGCACTTCTTTTTCGCTTCCAACGCTTGTGGCTCCACAGCCAAAATTCAGGTTGTTCAAGAATTATCTTTTCTAAAAGACGCGTGTGTGTTTGAGTGATAAATCCAAACGGAACGGTTTTAGGGTCCTCGCATATTACTTTGAAGAATACTTCAAAATGTCCCCTGCTCACCTTCCTCATTTCTCCATACACCACGGGCATATCATATTCCACCGCAAATTTCTCAGTACCAAATTGAACCGCAGTTTCTTGATTTAAAAAACGCATCCAATAGGTGCGCTGCTTTTTACTAGGTGATTGATCTGAACCAAAAATTGTAACGGTTAATTCATCCAGATTCGAAGCTAAGTTTTCCCTGATTTCATGAATGGAAAGCATTTTCAGCCCATATTTTGATCTGCTGTGTTTGATCTTGTCGTTCATGAATTTATTGCTCAAAGGCGTGAACAATGCAACGGCTTTGTGCTTGATGCTTTGGTCTATTCCTTGTGCAAAAAGCTCCCAGTTTCCGTAGTGTCCACCAACCAAAACAACGCGTTGACCTCTTTCGTAGAACGCATCGAAAATTTCAGGATTTAAAAATTTCATTCTTTGCATTACTTGTTCTTCCTTAATGCTGAACCCCTTGAGACTTTCTACAATCAAATCGCACAAATGCTTATAAAACAAGCCTTCTACGCGCTTGATTTCTACCGCAGAGAGATGGGGTAAGGCGTTTTTTAAGTTGTTTCTGACAACTTTTTTACGGTAGCCTAAAATGATGTAAACTATGAAATAAAGTCCATCGGATAAAGCATACAAGAACCAAAAAGGCAACTTGGAGAGCGGTAAAATGATGGCATAATATAATATTGGTGATAGCACGTTAACGAAGTTAATCGAGAATCCAGCACTGACAATTTTTTCTGTGCGAGCTGCAAGCTATTCAGTTTTCAACATGTATAGGTCATGAAACTTTCTTGCAAGGTAATCGGTATGCAATGATTCTTCACGTTCTTTGGTACGTGCAAGTTGAATTGAATAGAAATCTAAAGCCCTACAATACCTTTGGCTTGAACTGTATGGCAGAACGTTTGGTTCATTTGAAAGAACCCAACGAACTGGAAGAGTTTTTTTATGAGCATCCACGCTATCCTACATTGGTGTTGGGTGGTGGAAGCAACATGCTTCTTACACGTGATTTACCGGGAACTACAGTGCGGATTGAGTTTCCGGGCATCGACTTGATCGATGAAGATGAAGAATGTTTCTACGTAAAGGCTGGTGCGGGCGTGGTATGGCATGACTTCGTGCTATCAGCCATTGCCAATGGATGGGCTGGAGTTGAGAATCTATCGTTGATTCCTGGCAGTGTTGGTGCCGCTCCAATGCAAAACATAGGAGCTTATGGAGTCGAAATCAAAGAAGTCTTTCATTCATTGGATGCCTTCATTATTGGCGATAAAAGTTTCGAGACCTTTTCAAAAAATGACTGTCAGTTTGGATACAGAGAGAGTGTGTTTAAACGTGCACTAAAAGAAAAAGCCATCATCTCATCTGTAACATTTAAGTTGTCTAAATCGCCCACTTTTAACACAAGCTATGGCGCTATTGATGCAGAATTGGAGCGCATGAATGTGAGCGAAGTGAGCATCAAAGCAATAAGTGATGCTGTGATTGCCATCCGTCAAAGTAAATTGCCCGATCCAAAGAAAATTGGAAACTCAGGAAGCTTCTTCAAGAATCCTGTAATTGCCACCTCTCATTTCAATGTATTGAAAGCGTCCTCTCCTGAGATTGTTGGTTACCCAGCAGATGAAGGACACACCAAAGTTGCCGCAGGTTGGTTGATTGAAAAAGCCGGATTTAAAGGGAAACGCCTTGGGAATTATGGAGTCCATGACAAACAAGCACTTGTATTGGTGAATTATGGTGGAGCCACAGGCGCAGAGGTTCTAGCTTTGTCAGAAGAAATCATTCAGGTGATCAAGGCTCAATTCGATATTGAGCTAGAGAGAGAGGTAAACATTATTTGATCGAGGCAAGCCTCTCTTCAAATTCTTGTGCATCACTTTCCATCCAAAACCCGTTGTTCATGCCAATCATATCTTGAATAAAGTTTCTGTCGGGAAGTATTTTTGCCTCAAAATGGTGCAACTCGGCTAATTTTCCCGTCAACTTGATTTCTTGGAAATGGTCGGCATCAACAATTTTGAAGAAGCTCTTGTTATTCGGATATTTTCGGTAAAGTGGAAAATTCATAGTGACAACCAAGAATCAAATTTCGGTAATGAAACGTTTTTCATGGCCAAGAGTTCCCGCTTTATTTTTAATTCTGCAAAACGATGATTTCCAATAACGCATTTTACATTTCTGGCCGTGCAAAATTCGAAGCACATGATTATAAAGGAGCGCTAGAAGATTACACCAATGCCATTAAAGAAGAAGAAAACCCATCGATTTACAGCGAGCGGGCGGTTGTATATTATTACTTGAAGGACATAGAATCGAGCATGGCTGATATGAATTATGCCGCCAAGCTTGAGCCAGAGAATCCATATCGCTATTCGAGTAGAGCATTTATAAAAGATGCAATGGGCGATACCGAAGGTGCCATTAAAGATTATGAAATTGCCATTCAGCTCGACCCTGAAGACAGTATAGCTTACAACAATCTTGGTCTGCTTCAAGAAAAATTGGGCTATCAAGCTAAGGCTAAGGAACATTACGCCAAGGCCGATTCACTCCCTGAGTTAGAGAACTTATTGGAGCGAATTAAAAAGAAAAATTTTGCTGAATTCAACGAAAGTGTTGATGCAGCTGCCGAAGAACAAAAGACCAGAAAAGAGATGAGCCTAATCGCCATCATGAGAAACACGTTCACTACAAAAAGTGGATTTAAAGAATACATCGACTTTTTAAAGAATGGCTTTAGAGCAGGATAATCTTCCTTATTTAAAGAGGTTAGCCCAAGAAATAGCTGGCAGACCTCAAGGTGAGCCATTGATCGTGGTGTTGCCTAACAGGCGTTCCCAATTCGTGTTGAATGAGCAACTTTCAGGTGCAAAGTCCGATGTGGAAGTCTTTACGATTGATGATTTGATGCAGAAACTCTCTGGCTTGAAGTTGATCGAGCCCGAAGAGCTCCTAGTTTCATTTTTTGAGTCGTATTGCAAAGCAGAACAAAATCCTCAATCATTTGATCGTTTTTCTACTTGGGCAGTAACTTTTTTAAGCGATGTCAACGATGTGGATCTTCACCTTGGTGATATTGATTCGCTCTATACGCACATCCAAGAATATCACGCCACGGGTGAGAATTTCGATATTTCCAATGCAGGTCCTTTGGAAGGTTCGTATCTGCGGTTTTGGCAACGCCTTCCAAAGTATTACAAGACATTGAGAGGTGAGCTTGATCGCTTAAAATTGGCTTATCGAGGATTGATTTATAGAGAAGTAGCCGAACATGCCGCGCAAAACAGTCAAATTTTGATCGATTTTTTTGCGGGAAAGCAGGTGTATTGGGTAGGTATCATTCCAGGAAATCCGAGTGAACGCAAGTTACTAGATTGGGTTTCAGAGAAAGCTAAACTGCGATTATTTGCGGATATCGATGAGTACTACGTACAGGGCGGATATCACGAGGCCGGGCGGTTGTTCAGGGAATTTCCGTTGAAAGAAGATGTGAGTTGGCGGGTTAACTTGCTCGAAAAGAATACGAAACAAATAAATTACCACCTTTTGCCAGGCAAGATTGCCCAAATAGTGAGGGTGAAGGATATTCTAGAAGCTATTGGGCGCGAAAATTGGAAGGATACTGCTGTAGTTGTGACCAATTCTTCCATGATCCTTCCATTTATGGAGGTGTTTGAAAAAGACAAGGAAATCATCAACATTACCAGTGGGTTTCCGATTAGGAATACCTTGATCCATCGTTTTGTAATGACTTGGATGACCTTGCACGCGAGTTCATCAAATAGGAAAGGAGAAAAATACTTTTACCACAAACACCTCGAAGAGTTTCTAGAATATCCAATTGTGAAAAATTGGTTGAGCGGAACACTCGATTGGGATAAATGGAGGGAAGAGGTTGTTGCCGGAAATATGAAATTCATTTCACTTTCATGGCTACAAAGCAAAATGTCGGTCGATCTGTTCGCTGAAAAGGCCTATTTCTTGCTTTTTGACTGGGATGCCGATGTGAATGGTATTTTTCAACGGGTAAATGATGTACTCTCTCAGTGGAGCATGAGTGGTAAAAATTTGGGCATTGCTCATATTGAACAAAAGGCAATCTCTTACTACATCGACAAACTAAAACTCTTGATGTCGCAATTCAATGAGTTGCTTCCTGAAAACGATTTACGGGCATTGAAGAAGTTTGTACACCGTCAAGTTGGATACTCAAAATTGTTCATTGAAGATCCTAAAAATGATGCGTTACAGGTGATGGGGATGCTCGAAACTAGAATGATCGATTTTAGAAATGTAATCGTTTTGGGCGCAACTGATGACGAGCTTCCTGGAAATCCAGCGCTTTCTACTCATATTCCTTTCATTCATCGAAAAGCTTACAGTTTGCCTACCCGAAAAGATACAGAGGCTTTGATGGCCTACCATTTTTACAGGTTGATTCAGCGATGTGAGCGACTTGATATGGTGTATAATACAACTTCAGAAGCGCTCACAAGTGGCGAGCCTTCTAGGTACATGCTTCAATTGCGAGAAGAACTTTGCGTATCGAATAAGAATATTTCGCTCAATACCATCGGATGGGATGTTTCTATTAAGGCAAAAGATATTGAACCTACTGTTATTTATAAATCAGAAGACATTATAGAATGCATCATTTCTTTTTTGACAAGGCGCGTATCGCCTTCCGCAATGAACAAGTTCATCAATAGTCCGCTCGAATTTTATTACTACCACGTTTTAAAATTACAGGAGCAAGATGAGGTTGAAGAAGACATTGAAGCGCGCACATCTGGCTCAATTGTCCATGAAGTATTGGAATGGGCGTATAAACCTTTTGAAGGAAAGGTGATTTCAATAATTGAGCTTGAAAATACGCTGCAACATTGCGACCAAAAAACGGAAGAACTATTTCTGAAAAAATTTCAAGCAGGTGATTTGAAATCGGGCAGGAATTTATTGATTCTCGAGATGTCGAAGCACTTTGTGCGTTCGTTCATTGAATTTGACCTAAAGGATATGAAGGAGAATGGGGTGGTAACACTGATCAAGTTGGAAGATCGACTGATGTGCAACTTTACCTCACATGGATTGGATGTAAAGCTATTCGGATTTGCGGATCGCATAGATCAGCGAAAAGGAGTAATAAGAATAATTGATTACAAAACGGGAAAAGTGGAGTCCTCTGAGCTTAAGTACGATCCTGAAGTATTGCCCTTTGAAAGGAAGCTCAGTAAGGCGCTGCAGCTGGCTGTATATAAATACATGTACTGTTCAATTCATCAACTGCCTGATGATAAGGTGGAACCCTACATTGTTAGTTTTCGCAATTTTAAGGCTGGTTTTCAAGGCCTTAAACTTGTGGGAGGGGAACCTTTGCTCGTGCTCGACTCGATGCCCCAAGTTTTGAATCAAATTATTGGTGATATGCTTGATCCCACGCAGCCGTTCCAGCATAAAGAGGAATCTGAGTATACTACGTTTTAGCAGGCCAAGGTTAAAGGCAAATAACTCCTGTTTGAAGCAATCCTTTAATGGAATTCAGAGCATACAAGTATTCGCCTTTTTCAAGCCCTAGCACAGGAATAACAAATTCGCTGCCATAAAGCAGGTCAATGCTGCGTACTTTTTTTCCATCAAGATTGATCAAGTCAAACCTTAATGGCCTAGCACCTGAGCCGGATACCCTGTAGAGTAAAAACCGCTCAGTTTGCTTCAATTTCAGGGTCACGTTTTCTTGGCTTCTCTTCAACATAATCTTGTTGTCAGTTTAAAAGACGAGCATTAAAGCAATGGCGTTGGTTCGTATTTATTATTTGGAGGTAGACTCAATTTACCTGATCTACTGGTTTGCTTACAAAACGATAGCCTACGCCACGTATGCTGTGAAAGTGAATGGGGTTTTTCGGATCCCGTTCGAAGTTCTTGCGAAAGCTTAAGATGAAGTTATCTATGCTTCTTGTGCTAGGGTACACATCAACGCCCCAAACAAGATCAAGCATTTCGTCTCGACTTACAGTCTCTCCATCGCGCTCTGTCAACAGCCTGAGCAGCATCATCTCTTTTTTACCGATATCGATGGTTTGGTTCGAAAATGTTTTTGCCATGTGTTTGTCAAAATAAAGTGTGTTGCCTCCAAACGAAAGTTCGGATAATCCCACTTTATTATCTAACGATCCACGTTCAAGTAGGCGTTGCACACGAAGTAAAAGTTCTTCTAAATCGAAAGGCTTCACCAAGTAGTCGTCACCACCAATTTTCAAACCCATCACCCGGTCTTGGGCAGAATTTTTAGCGGTCAGAAATAAGATTGGAACTTTTCGATTCTCAAGACGAATCGATCTGCACACAGAAAAACCGTCCATGTGCGGGAGCATTACATCCAATAAAATCAAATCGAATCTTTCTTGATGAAAACGTTCAAGTGCTTCTTTTCCGTTTCTTGCAGCCAAGACATCATGCCCTTCAAGCTCAAGATTGAGCTTCACAACTTCAAGCAGCCGTTCTTCATCTTCCACTAAAAGTATTCGCTTGGACATAGTGCAAATCTAAAACCAGAATCGTCTTTTTTCGTTCAGAAGGAAAGGAATGCACTAACATTTTGAAATCAAAACCTTCGTTTCTAAAAATGATTTACAATGCCGACTTTTGACGCATGTTGAAATACATCTTCTTTTTACTGTTTTCATGCGCTATGCAGTTATCTGCTCAAGTGCATTGTTCGGCAGGGTATGAAAATAATTTGGAAAAGCAGAGTGATTTGGATTTTGCACAAGGATTGGATGATCTGGACCGCTTATCTGAAGAATTTGATCAATTGATGCTTTCTTCACGCGATGGATTCAAAGAGGTAACCATTCCTGTGGTTGTGCATGTGGTTTACAGGGATGAAGAAAACAATATTTCATTAGATCAAATCAAGTCGCAGATAGAAGTGCTCAACCGTGATTTTAATGCTGAGAATGAGGATATTGAAAAGATTCCGGAAGTCTTCAGAAGTTTAGCAACTTCGGCCAGGATTCGATTTCAGTTGGCGGATAAAGATCCTTTTGGAAATTTTACAAATGGAGTTACACGCACCTTCACCACCGTTGAAAATATCGGAACCGAAAATCTCTACCATCAATCAAATCGCGGTGGAAAAGACCCTTGGCCCCAGGTGCACTATATGAATGTATGGGTTTGCGAGTTGGAAGGAAATACATTGGGATTTGCTTTGTTGCCCGGTGCTAAGATGTCTGAAAGGGACGGCATCGTGATGAGTCCACACGCTTTTGGAACTATGGGCACAGCTCAACCTCCGTACAATTTAGGTCGGACTTTTGTGCATGAAGTAGGACATTATTTTGGATTGAGGCACTTATGGGGAAGTGACGATGAAAGTTGCTCATCGACCGATTATATAAGCGATACTCCAACTCAATTGAAAGAAAATTTTGGTTGTAAATCATTTCCAAGTTACTCTTGTCCAAGCCAGCCCAATGGTGATATGTTCATGAATTACATGGATTACGGCAATGATTCGTGCATGTATTTGTTTACTAAGCGTCAGGTTGAATTGATGCAATTAGTGATGAAAACAAATCGGAGTGCACTGTTTCACAGTTCTGGTTTCACAGGAATCACTGAAGCTGATCGCAAAGACTTGAAAATCTATCCAAATCCAAACAACGGACTTTTTCATGTTGAATTTGGAGATGTTGCTCCAGAGTTTGTTGAAATTTATGACATTGTCGGAAATAAAGTCTACAGTCAAAAACCACAATCTAAAATCGAACTCATTTCACTACAATCACTTTCCCCTGGAGTATATTCTCTTCGCACTGATTTAGATTATGCTCAAATCGTGATCCACTGACCATGACCATAGCTCCCACTCAAAATGTGATCATTTATTCTTTGCCTGGAGAACCTGAATTTAAACTCTGCCATCAGAATGATTTTGGAGTTTCGCAGCAATTGGAGGAGGGACTGAGCTATTTTGTCGTTAGGCCTTTTAACTCAGGTCAGCCGACATCATATATCCGTGCAGATGTGCATCATTCAGTTGATGTCAATCAGCTTGTGGTTTCATCTTGGCCAAAGACTCCTTCATCAGAATCTACTTCCCAAGCTGAGTATGAAAAGTTGATAAATAAGGCCATTAAGCAATCCAGCGCAATAAATGGAAAAATTATTGCGAGCAGGGTAGATGAAGTTCAGGTCAGAGGCTTACGCCTCGCTGAAAGCTTGAATAATTTGAAATCGAAATTTCCGAACTCATTCATTTACTTTTTGGTCTCAGATACTTACGGAATGTGGTTGGGCGCTACACCGGAAACATTGGTTCAGAAAGAAGGTGATTTGGTCTCTACCATGGCGCTTGCCGGAACTAAATGGGGCGGTGACTTGTTTACACAAAAGGAGTTTGATGAGCAGATGTTGGTTACTAAAGATATCATGGATCGCTTAGCAGATGAGGTGATTGAAGTTGGCGATGTGCACGAAATGAGCTATGGTGAGCTGCGCCACTTGCGTACATACATCCGATGGCAATCTGAAGAATCGATTTTGAAGTTTGCTGAACTCTTGCATCCTACCTCAGCCGTAAGTGGTTTTCCAAGAAAGGAAGCTCTAGATTTCATTACTGAAAATGAAAAACACGGCCGAAGTCTGTATACTGGATATTTGGGCTTAGTAGATTCAAATAATAGTAAGTTGTTTGTTAATTTGAGGTGTATGCGCTTATTTGAAGATCAGGTTAGGGTGCATGTGGGTGGTGGAATCAACGAAAAATCAGACCCCAAAAGTGAATGGGAAGAAACGGTAAGAAAAAGTAACTCGGTAAAGGAAGCTTTGGCGCATGGGTGATATTTCAAATATAGGTTCGGTAAGAACATTGGTAGAGCTTGCTGCGGCAAAGCAGATTGAAGATGTGGTGCTTTCACCAGGAAGCAGAAATGCACCATTTATTCTAAGTTTCAATGGACATGGGGGGTTCAATTGCCAGAGCGTTCTTGATGAACGTTCAGCTGGATTTATAGCTTTAGGAATTGCTCAACAAAAGAATAAGCCGGTAGTCCTGAGCTGCACCAGCGGGTCAGCGGTGCTCAACTATACACCTGCCTTGGTTGAAGCATTTTATCAGAAAATTCCGCTCATTGCAGTCACAGCCGACCGACCAAGTGAATGGATTGACCAAGGTGAAGGTCAAAGCATGCGGCAGGTGAAGCTGATGGACAACATCGTCTTGAATGCCTTCAATTTGGTGGAAGAGCATAGTAATGATGATCGATGGTATAACAGCAGATTGATTAATGAAGCCATGGAGTTGGCCATTTCAAAATCAATGCCCGTTCAGATAAATGTTCCTCTCAAAGAACCACTTTACGACACTGTTCCATTGTCACCGACTCCTGCGCGGGCTTTCGAAATATTGGAGTCAAAACGCACGCTATCTGAGGTTGAATTGGATCGCTTGAAAGCCACATTTTTTGAATCTGAACGTGTTTTGGTTCTGGTGGCGCAAGGCAATGAAAGTGCGGAGTGTCTAGATGTGCTAAAGGAAATGAATAGCAATTCTAAGGTGGCCATTGTCACTGAAACCCATGCCAATTTGTATCATCTGGGTTTCGTTAGCTGCATCGACCGAACTATCGAAAGCTTCCTGAACTCCAAAGCTGAAGCGGAATACATTCCTGATTTATTGATCACGATTGGTTCTAATGTGATCAGTAAGAAGATTAAAACGCTTTTCCGCAAGTACAATAGTGCAATTCGGCATCATTGGCATTTTGGCGATGATGTTATGGATACATACCAATCCCTTACCAAATTGATTTCGGCTGATGCTGCTCCAGTTTTGGGCTATTTGAATGGAGCAAGTGAAAATGGATCAAGCCAGTTTGGTAATCAATGGAGAGCGCGCTTTTTTGAAATGGAGCAGAGGCACATCGCCTTCCTCAAGAATTGCCCCTTCAGCGATTTGAAGGTTTTTGAGATGATCAATGACTTCATTCCTGATATTACGCGCCTACAAATGGGTAATTCAAGTGTAGTGAGATACATTCAGTTGTTCAATCAGCTCAGAACAGTCTCTTACTTCGGAAATAGAGGCGTGAGTGGAATAGAAGGTTGTACATCTACAGCCATTGGAGCAGCCCAAAGTTGCAGTGACTTGACTTTGCTTATAAGTGGAGATCAAGCCTTTCGATACGATTCCAATGCCCTTGCAGTGAAAAATGGCATTGAAAACTTAAGGATCATCGTCATTAACAACGGTGGAGGCAACATTTTTAGAATCATCGATGGACCAAAAGATCACTCGGTGAGCCATGATTACATTGAGAAAGTAGATGAACAATCGATTCAGAAGTTAGTAGAATACCACGATATTGATTACAAACAAGCAGCCGATATGGATGCATTGGAAAGTGGTTTAGAGTGGCTGCTTGGTCCAGAATGCGAATCATGCGGAGTGTTGGAAGTTTTTACTCCGCGCATTGAAAGCCCTCAGGTCTTCAAGGCATACCTCAAGTTTTTGCGAGAAGGAAAATAGCATGCCCATGGTTTCAAAAAATCTAACTTCCTTTGCTAGGCAATGAACTACCTGAGACAGTTTCAATACAACGAAGAAATCATTGGTCAATACATTGATGTCCTCAACGAGCATCCTGATTCTCCTGAATTGACCAAAAAGCTGATCAGTCACTTGTTGAATGCACTAGAGATTTGGGTGAGTAGGGTTGAAGGTAGACCTTCGAAAACAGAGACTTGGCAAATTCATGACGCGTCAAGTTTACACGAATTGAATCAACAATGCCACAACGCTATTTTTCGATTGCTTGAAATTGGAAATCTCAGAAAGGTTCACTCCTATACAAACTCAAAAGGGGAGCAATTCAATAACACACTGGATGAGGTGCTAACGCATTTGATCATCCATTCTGCCCATCACCGCGCCCAAATCTCAACAGCATGGAGCGATGTTGGAATCAATCCTCCGGTTTGCGATTTTATTTTTTGGGCACGCGACAAAAACAGATAGCTGCGTTTCTACTTCAACATTTGCGGGTTAATAATTAAAATCAACCAGTTTCAAGGGCCTTCAGGCTAAAGGTACATTAGCACATTCCTAAAACTGTTTGTATACGTGCGATACGCCAAATTCTTATTTGTAGGCTTGTTCTCTCTTCCCACATTGCTTTGGGCGCAGATGACCATGACCTTTGATCACGATCTCTTAAGCTATAATAGAGGTTTGGAGCTCTTCGAAAAACAAAAATTCGGAGCAGCGAAAGATCAATTCGAACAATCGATTGTCAATGTGGATGATCAGAATTCTGAAATAAGTGCGAATGCACATTTCTACAAAGCAGCTTGCGCCATCGAGCTATTTCATAAAGACGCTGAGTTTCTTCTCAAAGAATTTATTCGAAACTATAGCACTAGTCCGCGCACCACTGCAGCTTGGTTTTTGTTGGGTAATTTCAATTACCGCAAGAAGGATTGGAAAGATGCGGTTAATTATTACAATGAAATTGCTGCAGATGATCTGCCTGAGCCAAAGAGAAGCGAATACTTGTTCAAGAAAGGCTATTCTCTGTTTCAAGAGAATGAATTGGACCAAGCTGCGGATCAATTTTTTCAAATGAAAAATGAGTCTTCTATTTACTATGCACCAGGAGTTTATTATTTCGCACACATTAACTATGAGCAAGGTAAATATGCCACGGCATTAAAGTCATTCAAGAGTTTAGAAAACCATCCGCAATTTGGAGAGGTGATTCCTTACTACATCGTTCAGATTTATCATTTCCAAGAAGAGTATGATAATCTGATTGGCTATGGAAAGCCGTTTTTGGAGAAGGATGATGTAAAGCGAAAGGCCGAAATAAGCCGATTGGTAGGTGAGGCTCTCTATCACCAACAAGCATACAGTGAGGCACTTCCTTTTCTCGAAAACTTCATGGAAAGCAGGTTGCCGAAGCAAGGTGATGATTACTACGTGTTGGGATATTCATACTACCGAAGCGACAACTTCGATAAAGCAGCTGAGCAGTTTTCTAAGATATCATACAGCGATGATTTACTCGGACAAAATGCGTCATATCACTTGGGTGAAACCTATTTGAAAGCCAACAAAAAATCATACGCCAGAAATGCCTATCGATCTGCATCGCGCATGGAATTTGATCCAGGTTTAAAAGAAGATGCCTTGTTTAAATATGCCCAGCTTTCCTATGAGCTGAGTTATGATCCCTATGATGGCGCCATTGATGCATTTAAAGAGTACATCAATGCTTACCCGAACAATGAACGAACACAAGAAGCTTTCGATTATTTGGTAAACATCTATTTGACTTCAAAAAATTATGATGCCGCCCTTTCTTCAATTGAAGAATACAAGAATCCTGATTTGAGATTGCAAGAAGCCTATCAGAGAATCGCATTCAATAAAGGTGTTTCCCTTTTTCAAGACAAACTTTACAAAGATGCCATTGCCTACTTCGATCGCTCATTGAAATTTCAGTTCAATAAAACCATTGCCGCTTCTGCTAAATATTGGAAGGCTGAAGCCCTCTATTACAGAGGAGAATTTAAAAATGCAGTGGTTGCTTACGAAGACTTTATCTACGCTCCAGGAGCTGTGCTCACTCCTTATTTCAATTTAGCCAATTACAATATCGGTTACACTTACTTTCAGCAGGATAAATTTATTGAAGCACCATCATGGTTTAGAAGATTCACTTCCTATGGCAAGGAAAAAGACCAAGTGAAGCTTACCGATGCCAATTTAAGAATTGGTGACAGTTATTTCATGTTGAATCAATACGATGCTGCATACGAGTACTATGAGATTGCAGTAAGAGAAGGTAAATCTGATCCTGATTATGCCCTTTATCAAATGGCAATGACTCAGGGATTGATGAAAAATCTGAAAGGGAAGCAAGAATCACTCAGCAAACTGACCAAAAATTATCCTCAATCACATTACTTAGATGCTGCGTATTATGAGCTGGGTAGGGTGGATGTAGCGCTGGGAAATAACGAAGAGGCACTATTGAAATTCAATAAAGTAGTGGATCAGTTTCCAGGTAGTAGTTATGTAAGAAAGTCATTAGCAAGCATCGGACAAACCTATTACAACCAGCAAAAGGACGAAGAAGCCTTGGAGGTTTACTTGAAAATTGTGAATGATTATCCAACGTATGATGATACTCGAGAAGCCTTGATAGGCATTCAAAATATCTATACCGATCGCGGTGAAGTCGAGAAGTATGAAGCATTGATTTCCTCCTTAGACTTTGTAAATATTTCTGATATGGCCTTGGACAGCATCAATTATGAGTCTGCTGAAAATCAGTATTTCAATGGCCAGTGTAAAGAAGCTGTGGCAGCATTTAATAAGTACTTAGACCGCTTTGAAAAGGGAATATTTGTGCTCAATGCTAAATTCTATCGTGCGGAATGCATGAGCAAGATGGGGCAGGAGACAAATGCAATAAAGGACTATGAATATGTGGCCAATCAGCCAAAGAATAAATTCTCGGAATCGGCCTTAGTGAAAGCGGCTCGTGTGAATTTCGCCAACGAAAACTATCCTGATGCCCTGGCTTATTATAAACGGTTGTCACTTCTTGGTCAATACAAGAACAATCTGCTGGAAGCCGAAATTGGTCAAATGCGGTGTAATTATAAATTGAATAATTACCAAGGAGCCATAGCCAATGCGTTCATCACGCTGGAAGACGATAAGATCGATCAGAACATAAAAACGGAAGCCAACCTGATCATAGCCAAATCTAATTTGCAATTGGAAAGTCCAGTTGAGGCGATGAGTTACCTCGACAAGGTGATGTCATCTGGAGCACCTTCTCAAGCTGCAGAAGCAATTTATTTAAAGGCTAGAGTTCAATTTAATATGGATGCACTTGATTCTGCTGAAGCTCTTGTTTTCCTTTTGGTGGAGACGTATCAGTCACAATCCTATTGGTTGGGAAAAAGCCTTTTACTGCTCTCTGATATTTATATGAATCGGGGCGATTTGTTCCAAGCAAAAGCTACGCTTCAAAGTATTCTTGATAACTATACAAAGGATGACGATGTTAAGGCGCTGGCAATGGAGAAGTTGCAAACGGTTGAAGAATTAGAAAATGCTCCTATCGAGGAGGAGGTAATAGAATTTGAAATAGAGTTGAATCAAAATGACTCTGAAGAACCAAACGATGTTGATGCTCAATCACCTATTAAATCTGACGAAAATGAATAAGCACCTCATACTACTTTTTGTGGCATTTGGAATGGCTGTTCATTCGCAGGCCCAGGTACCTCGAACAGGAACCGAGGATACGCTCAAGACACGGATTATCACTGTTTTTGACTACAAACCAACAATTAGCGATGCCAAAAAGCTTTCGATGGTGCCAATGGTTATTGATACAGCGCTTTCGAAACCAGAAGCTACATATCTTTTTGATACAAGATTGTTCAACACCACCTATGTTCCAGATAGCATTAATGCGGCAAAGATGAAAGGCGAGCCTCTTGACCCGTTGTATAGAGGCTACGTTAAAGGTGGATTGGGAAATGGTATCAATTATATGTTGGATGCTTATGTGAATTCACTTCGTTCGCGAGAAGGAGAGTTGGGAGTTGAGTTGCATGGAAAAGGAACGCAAGGTGTATTGCTTGATTTGCCACCCGCAAATTACAACCATTGGAGAACCGCTATTTCAGGAAAGAAGTTTTTTAAGAAACATGCACTTTCTGGTAAAGTTGGCTTTGACAGAGAACGGATTCAATACTACGGTTATGACTACAACGACACCCTCGTTGCTCCCCTTTATCTTGATTATCAGGGCAATGAAGACGTTTTTAAACAGGTTTACAACGAGTTGTTTGCTTATGTTGCTTTGAAAAGTTTCTACACCGATTCTAACAAGTTGAACCATGATTTGAAGTTGCACTACGACTATTTTTCAGATAAAAATGGATCCAACTTTGAGCACAATATTGTTTTCAACGCCATAGGTTCACGATACTTCGGAAACCTTTTAGGAAGCATTGACTTCATCACAGACCTGAACAATGTGAATTATGTCAATGATTTTTACTTCTCTCCCTTCGATACAATTGCCTCATCGATTACCAATACCATCTTGGGCTTAACACCGAAGATTACAAGTCAGTATCAAAAATTGAGAATTGAGCTTGGAGTGAAAGCTCAAATGGATCTTCGTGCGGATGCAACCACCCCGCGCCTTTATCCTGATATTTATTTGAAGTATAACTTAGTCAAAGAGCTTATCATTCCTTATGCTGGTATCACTGGAGGATTGCAAAGGAACAACTTGAATAACCTCACTGAGACCAACCCTTTTTTATGGCCAGCATTGATGCCTCTGCAAAACACTGATCGTGAGTTTCATGTGTCAGGAGGATTCAGAGGCTCCGTTTCTCAGCGGTTTACGTACAACCTTTGTGGTGGCTATTATCGAGAACGCAATGCGCCATTATTCGTTAACTACAATGCCAGTCAGTTTAATCCAAATATTACACCTTTTGGCGTGAACTACTTTACACTGGTTTATGATACACTAACCGTCACTGAGTTTGGAGGTGAAATGACCTATCGTATTGATGAGAAACTGCATGTTGTAGCCGCGGGAGTATTTAGAGATTTTCAAACAAAGCGGGAAGTGGAAGCATGGCAGAGACCCAACTTTGAAATCTCGGCTTCCGGGTTTTATCAATTGCGCAACAAAATCATTGTAAAAGCTGAGTTGCACTTGCTCGGACCACAATATGCAAAGCGCTATAAGGACTACATCGTTGATGATACCGAGGCCGTAGGAACCGAATTTATCAATGATCAACCTATTTCAGTGGTAAGCGATAGAATAAAGCCCATCGTAGATGCTAATGTTGGTTTGGAATACCGCTACACTGAAAGGCTCTCAGGGTTCTTAAGTTTGAACAACTTATTGATTCAGAGATACCAGCGTTGGAATAATTATCCCGTTCAGCGTTTCAACGTGATGGCCGGTTTAACCTATTCTTTCTGGAAGGAGTAGGTTCTGTTAATTGACTGTTGATAAAACCCTTGTATTTATTGGTATTCAAGGGGGATTCAGGTGTCTTGAAGGTTATATTTGAGCGTCTTATAAACCCCCTGTTTAATGAGTGAAGAAGAAAAACCAAAAAGCGAGTATTCAGCATCCAATATTACCGTCCTAGAGGGACTCGATGCAGTAAGAAAGAGACCTTCGATGTATATCGGAGATGTTGGTGGGAGAGGATTGCACCACTTGGTCTACGAGGTAGTTGATAATTCCATCGATGAGGCTCTCGCAGGGCACGCATCAACGATTGATGTTACCATCAATGAAGACGATTCCATTACGGTGCTCGACAATGGTAGAGGAATACCTGTTGATATGCACGAAAAAGAGAAGAAATCGGCTCTTGAAGTAGTAATGACAGTGTTGCACGCAGGAGGTAAATTTGATAAAGGTTCTTATAAAGTATCAGGAGGATTACACGGTGTGGGTGTTTCATGTGTGAATGCCCTATCAACCGATTTGAAGGCTACTGTTTACAGAAATGGAAAAATCTACCAACAAGAATATAAGATAGGTGTTCCTCAATACAGTGTTAAAGAAGTTGGCACAGCAGAGAAAAGTGGTACGGAAATTTGGTTTAAACCCGATGCAACAATCTTTTCCACAACAACTTACAATTTTGAAACACTATCGCATCGTTTGCGCGAATTAGCATACCTCAATAAGGGTATTCGCTTGACCATTTCGGATAAGCGGAATTTGGACGACAATGGCGAATACTTGAGAAGGGAATATTATTCCGATCGTGGTTTGGCCGAGTTTGTTGAGTTCTTGGATGAAGGACGCGAGAAATTGATTCCTGACACCATGTACATGGAGGGTGAGAAGAATGGAATCCCCGTGGAAATAGCCATGCAGTATAATACCACTTTCGCGGAAAACCTTCATAGCTATGTAAACAACATCAACACCAGAGAGGGAGGAACACATTTAGCCGGATTTAGGAGTGGTATGACACGTACCCTCAAAAAATATGCAGATGAGTCAGGATTGCTTTCTAAACTCAAGTTCGATATCGTTGGAGACGACTTTCGAGAGGGACTCACGGCAGTGATTTCTGTAAAAGTGATGGAGCCACAATTTGAAGGTCAAACCAAAACCAAGTTGGGGAATCCAGAAGTGAGAGGAGCGGTAGATCAAGCCGTTGGTGAAATGCTTTTTAACTATTTGGAGGAGCATCCTAAGGAAGCTAAAGCGATTGTAGATAAGGTAATTTTAGCTGCTACGGCTAGACATGCTGCACGCAAGGCCCGAGAAATGGTCCAAAGAAAGAATGTACTGACCGGAAGCGGGTTGCCAGGTAAATTGGCCGATTGCAGTGAGAAAGATCCTGCAAAGTGCGAGGTGTTTTTGGTTGAGGGTGATTCTGCTGGTGGAACTGCCAAGCAAGGTCGTGATAGAACTTTTCAAGCCATCCTGCCTCTTAGAGGAAAAATCTTGAATGTTGAAAAGGCCATGCAGCACAAAATCTTCGAGAATGAGGAGATCAAAAATATCTATACAGCATTAGGTGTTCGGGTTGGTACGGAAGAAGACAGCAAGGCTTTAAATATGGAAAAGCTACGCTACCACAAAATCGTTATTATGTGTGATGCCGATGTGGATGGTAGCCATATCGCAACATTGATCTTAACTTTCTTCTTCAGATATATGAAAGAACTCATTGAGAGAGGGTGCATTTATATTGCTGCACCGCCATTGTATCTTTTGAAAAAGGGGAATCAACAACGATATGCCTGGAATGAAGCAGAGAGAGATCAAATCATTGCGGAAATGAAAGGAGCTGGAAAAGAATCTGGCATTGGAATTCAACGATACAAAGGATTGGGAGAAATGAATGCTGAACAGCTTTGGGAAACTACGATGAATCCTGATTTCAGAATGCTGCGTCAAGTATCCATTGATAATGCTGCTGATGCAGATCACACCTTTAGTATGTTGATGGGAGATGAAGTTCCACCTAGAAGAGAATTCATTGAAAAGAATGCCAAGTACGCTAAGATAGACGTCTAAGGCGACCGTTAAGATTACATAAGTTGAAGAGGTTCATTCATTCTTACAAAGAATTGAGTGAACCTCTTTCTTTTGTGTTAATACCGCAGTCATCCGTCATTGTAATTGTGTATACAAATTGATCTCCTCGTTGAGCCATCTCAGTGCTTCCTTGGAACGAACCATCCCATGGTTTCAACTCACTCGTTTCGTATACTAAGGATAAGTCAGTTGCCCTGAATACCTGAACGTTGAATGACGCGCATTTATCTAAACCTTTTGCAAACCAAGTATCATTTTGACCATCATTGTCTGGTGTAAATGAATTTGGGATAAACACTTTTAGACCGCCATCTACAACTATATCTTGCATTATTTGAGCTACACAACCTTCGGGGCTAATCGCTGTGAGCATTACATTGTTTCTGCCTTCGGGCATGGAAAAAACTACACTGTTTCCACTCAGCTTATTCTGGTTATATGACCAGTTGTACGTGTTCGTTCCAGGAGTTGAAATTAGTTCTACTGATTGCTCAAAGCATCTCGGGGTCCTGATTACTTCGTAGTTGATAATGGGGCTCGGTGCATCAAAAATTTCAATTGATTTTCGCACAGAAAATGTTTTCCCATTTTGATCAACCATCATTACTACTTCGTGCGCACCTTCTTCTTCGAAGACAAACTCGCACATGTGTCCTTCTAAAACGTGCACTCCGTCAATGATCCAACGTATATTTTTTAGTTTTTCATTGCATTCAAATTGTACGCTTTTGTCAACACATTGTATCCCAATTGCTTTGAAGTCATAGTTGGATAGAATGCCGGTTTCAGCTCCTTTGCTTTCTATCTCTTCTTTCGCTATTCGTTGATTTACGTCCAGATTTGGAATGTTTCCAACTTCTTTTTCACGAACTGGAGAAGGTTTTTTACTTGTTTCGACTAATGGCGATTTACTTTCAATCAGTACAAGTTTGATCTCATGGTTCTCTTGAGGTTTGTGCAGAATTAATTCAGCATTTTCAATCTGTGCAGGAGAAGAAGAACTTGATATGGAGTTTATTAAAATGCTTTCATTCTGTTGAGCAACTTTAGCGGAATTGATCTTTTGTTCAGATAATGTAGGAAGAGCAATCAAACTCAATAATATCAGCGCTGACGCAGCAATACCAGCGTAAAATGGAACAGCCTGAGGATCTGCAGAAGCATTCGCAGTGGGAAGTGCTTTTTCAATGTTTTTCCAAACGCTTTCATCCGAAGCATAATTCGATGCATTGAGTTTGGAAGCAATTATTTGATCAAATTTATTCATTGTCATTCTTGACTTAATCTATCTACTAATGGTTGAAGCATCTTGCGAAGATTCAACCGAGCTTTTGAAAGGTTTGATTTTGATGTGCCTACGCTAATGTCGAGCATCTCTGCAATTTCATTGTGATTATGCCCTTCCATAACGTACAGGTTAAAAACTGTGCGATAGGCGGGTGATAATTTTTGCACAGCATCCATAACTGCGCTTATAGGCACTTCATTGTAGATGCTTTCTGACTCTTCTTCTTCTGCGCTATTTCCGCCAACTCTGTCAGTAAGCTCACTGTCTGTGACAACTGGCTTCACTTTTTTCCGCCTGTAGTTGTCAATTGCAGTGTTTACAACAATGCGTTTAATCCAACCTTCAAAAGAACCATCTCCTTTGTAGTTCTCTACTCCTTTGAACACCTTTATAAATCCTGTTTGGAGAATGTCTTTCGCCTCATCAGGATCATCTGCATACCGCATGCAAATGCTAAAAAGTCTTCCATATAGTTTGGAGAACACTTCTTTTTGGGCTATACGGCTCTGCTTAATGCAACCATCAACCAATTGCATTTCTTCATGTTTATGCCATATTCCCATTGAACTAAACTATTGACGCTAAATACGGGCAAGGTTGCCCGTACTGATTAACGAAGTCCTCTATTGACTCCGGTAGAACTAATCACCACATGGCCTCGTATTGTTCTCGGCTCTCCATATTGATCCTTGTAATTAATCACATACGGATAGCTTCCTGAAGGCACATACTCGCCAGTAGTTAAGTATTTCCCGTTCCAGCCAAAGTCTGGATTATTCGAGATGAATAGCTCTCTTCCCCAACGATCGAATATGCTCATTTCAAAGTTTTCCAATCGGATTCCTTCACCACCTATTTTGAATACGTCATTTAAGCCGTCACCATTTGGCGAGAATGAGGTTGGGATGTAAAGTGTTTGGGCTAGTGAATGCCTTAACGTCTTTGATAGGGTATCCACACAACCATCTTCCGAAACGGCAACGAGGCTTACTTTATAAAAGCCTGTATCTGCGAATTCATAAGCGAACAATCCCTTTTCGGACAATGTGTCTCCATCGATGTACCAAGTAATATGCTTTGCATTGATGGACGCATCCTGGAATTTCACAATTGCATCGAGTGTGCTAGGATTTTCAGGGGAATGGTAGTAATTGGCTATTGGCGCTTCTAAGATTTGCACAAGGCATTTTTTAGTTCTCGAAGAGTAGCAGCCAAAATCGGTCACCGTTGATAGCGTTACATCATAACAGCCCGGATCATCATATTGATGATTGACCGTATCAAGGTTCAGGTTTGTGTACACTTGACCATCACCAAAGTCCCAAGTGTAAGAATATCCTGGTAAAACTTTATCGAAAAACAATTCAACGTCTGTTCCTGAACAAGATATAGCCGGACTTGCCTCAAAATTTGGAGTATATGGCTCACCTACGTACACTGTTTTGGTTGCAACACCAACAGGCGACAGACAGAGATCAGATATGGTAACTGAATAAGTTTTAGTACTCGTTGGACGCACAAATTGAATCGGATCGTCCTCCATGCTGGGCTCACTCCAATCGTATACATATTCATCGGGACCTCTGAAACCTCCACGACCCGAAGCGATCAGGTACACATTTTCACCAACACAAATTGAATCATCTTCAACACGAATTTCTGCATCAATTTCACTGTAACCACCCACTTGAACAAACACACTGTCTTTATAAACAGGTGTCCCACAAAAGTCACTCACCGTTACATAATACCATATAGATTCATCAGGACTTACAGTGGTAGTAGGTCCGAAGTTTCCTGAACTCCAAGAAAAGGTGTACAATGAGTCGCCACCCAAGCCCGTGATTGGAATGGTGATCGTGTCATAAGGACAAATGGTATCCACTTTTGGGATTTCAGAGGATAATGGAGGGCGCACTTTTACGATTACCTCAGATGTGTCTCCAGCACATCCATTATTATCTACGGAATAAACAAAATATTGGGTAGTGGTATCAGGGAAAACGTTGAAAGCTTGACTATTTGAGATTACCGTCCCTGTAAGAGATGCTTCGGTCCAAACGTAATTAAATGGAGGTGTACCGCCAGTCGAAGCAGCAACCAACGAAGCAGGGTTCGTAATACAAATCATCGTATCACTGAACGCTTTTGTTTTAATGCTGTCAGGAACATCGATCAGTGCAAAAGCGGTCGCTTGGCAGCCATTATTATCTGTTACCGTAACCCAATTGGTGTCAGGACATAATTGACTCGCAGTTTGAAAAGGCTCCCCTGTTGACCAGAGGTAGTAATATGGCGCAACACCACCGTTGCCATTTCCTGTTCCTGATGCATCACAGCTAAAGATTCCAGGACATGAAACAGCGCTTAAGTTTGATGTGCTAGCGGTCAATAAAGGTGGTTCTGTAACACTCGCACTGCCATTGGTAATGTAACAACCGGAGGCGTCAATAATCGTAACGAAGTAGGTGCCTGCTGGAACATTTGCAAGGGTGTTGGTATTAGAATTAACTACACTCGTTTGGATGGTATCTCCATTGGCAGTTTTCCAATAGAAAACCATGGGCAACGCAGCTGCTGTGTTCGTATCCGTCGCAGTTAAACTTCCTGTCGAATCACCATGACATAATACAGGTGTTTCTTGAAATATCGGTACTTGGCAGAATGGTGAAACGAGTACGCTATCGATGGCAACGTTTCCATTGTTTGAATCGAGGACAGCGTATACATACTCACATTGTGTTGGGTAAACTCCGTTAGCTGGGCTGATTTCGAGTGTTGGGCCTTCGCCTACAGTATCGCCTTGGTAAATCCATTGCAAAGTAGCTGAAGAATACCTCCATGATTCATTGGTTGCAGTAAATGCATTATCGTTTCTACCAAGAACAATTGTCGCATTATTACCAGGAAGGTTATGAATTGCTTGAACGCCATCTCCACCTCCCCATGCCGGACAAGTTGGAACATTGGTTAAATTGTTCTCTATAACATTGCTCGTTTCAAAAAGTACAACCTGAAAAGTACCGTATGTAGTTGTACAACTAAACATGGGAACAGCAGACCATGTAACAACCAGTCTGCGATAAGGAGCAATACCTTGAGTTTCATAGGTGATGTATGGTCCTCCACCTCCTGTGCCTGGGTTCCAGTCTCTCCAAGGTGCCATGACGTTGTTCTTCGGAACATTAAACGCAGCACTTGGAACTGGATTAACAACCCAAGTTTGAGTCTGTCCACCCGTGAATCCTACCCAGCCATTAGAGCAGATATAGAATTGAGTATAAGTATTGCAATAAAAATCAAACGAAAATCCTATAGGAAAAGGACCTAAGATTTGGTCGTCAAACATCGTTACTGAAGTTCCGCCAACCGATTGAGTGTTATAAGGAATAGATTCCACCGAGTAGTCGCATACACCTCCTCCGATTCCTTGAAGATTGAAGGTAGCTGGTGGGCAAAATCCAGTATCATTTGTCGTAATCAAATTGGCAGGAACAAGATTCTGGCCAATCAACGACATAGAAATGACTGAAAATAGCAGTCCTAATAAAAGGTGTCTCATTCGGCAAAATTAAAATTCTACTCTATTGACGTCAGATATAAATTCAGTTGCTTTAATCATTGGATAATTTAGTTTTGTGCACCTTAAATAAATGGATTAGAAAAATATGAAAGTTACAGTAGTAGGAGCAGGAGCAGTAGGTGCAAGTTGCGCTGAATATATTGCAATTAAAAATTTCGCGTCAGAGGTTGTTTTGGTGGATATTAAAGAAGGATATGCTGAAGGTAAAGCGATGGACTTAATGCAAACCGCTTCTTTGAATGGATTTGATACAAAAATCACAGGCAGTACAAGCGATTATTCTAAGACGGCAAATAGCCAAGTAGCTGTCATTACGAGTGGAATTCCGAGAAAACCTGGAATGACAAGAGAGGAATTGATCGGTATCAATGCCGGAATAGTAAAAGACGTGACTACAAACATTCTCAAGCATTCTCCCAATGCCATCATAATTGTAGTTTCAAATCCAATGGATACGATGACCTACTTGGTGCATAAAGTAAGCGGTCTACCAAAAAACAGAATTATCGGAATGGGTGGAGCTCTTGATAGTGCGCGTTTCAAGTACAGATTGGCAGAGGCTTTGGGATGCCCAGCATCTGACGTTGATGGTATGGTGATTGGAGGCCACAGCGATGTTGGAATGGTTCCTTTGATCGATAAAGCAGTAAGAAATAGTGTTGCCGTTTCTGAGTTTCTTTCTCAAGAAAAAATGGATGAGATTGTTGTAGAAACCAAAATTGGTGGCGCCACGCTTACTAAGTTATTAGGAACTTCTGCTTGGTATGCTCCAGGGGCAGCGGTGTCATCATTGGTTCATGCTATTCTTTGTGACCAAAAGAAAATGTTCCCATGCTCAGCACTTTTAGAAGGAGAGTATGGATTAAGCGATATTTCAATCGGAGTACCTTGTATCTTGGGTAAAAATGGAATTGAGAAAATCGTGACTGTTGAGTTGAATGAAGCAGAAAAAGCGAAAATGATTGAAAGTGCCGAAGGCGTTTCTAAAACCAATCAGCTTCTTGAAAGTGTATTGTAATTAATGTCAATAGACAAATTGGAAGGGCGTCTTAATGGCGCCCTTTTTTATTGAATTCGACTAAAAAAAATACATCCTTTTTAAAGCTACGTTTGAACAAGTTGAAATTCTATATTTGCACGCCCTTTTTAAGGGCTATTTTATTAATACCAATTTATTATGCAGAATAAAAGTGCTATCTGGATATTTACAATTTTGCTTTCGTTAGCTTGCGTTTATCAGCTTTCGTTCACGTTTGTGACATCCAGCGTAGAAGGAGATGCTGAGCAAAGAGCTTCAGAGAGATTAGACAGTTTGATGACTGCCGAACCAGAACTGACGCTGCTTGAGCAGGAAATAGCAAGACAAGGTTTTGAGCAAGAATACCTGCAAGCAGTCAATACCAAAGAGGTGTATCCTGTTTTAGGTTTTACTTACGCATACTGCAAGAGAAATGAAATCAACTTGGGTCTTGACCTACAAGGCGGTATGAACGTAACTCTTCAGGTGCAAGTGAAAGATTTGATCAAAGCTTTAAGTGATGACAATGATGATCCGATTTTTAACCAAGCGTTGACTCTGGCTGTTGCAAAACAGAAGGATAGCCAAGATGATTTCGTAACGCTTTTTGATCAGGCCTGGAATGAGATTAACCCTGGAGGGCAATTGGCATCTATTTTTCACAACAGAGAAAACAAGGAGAAATTTCCTATTGATGCTTCAAATGAAGATATTCTCTTAACCATTAATGAGGAAGCTGACGCTGCTGTAAGTCGAACTGAGCAGGTACTTAGAAGAAGAATTGACGGCTTGGGTGTGGTTCAACCTACTATTCAGCGCCAACCTGGTACTGGTAGAATAATCGTTGAGCTTCCAGGTATTAAGGACAAAGAACGTGTGCGAAAAATACTTCAGGGAACTGCGAAGTTGGAGTTCTATGAATGCTATGACAATGGTGAAATTTATGGAGGGCTAGAAAAAGCGAACAGTTTGTTGGCTGAAAAACTTGGAGTTAGAGCAAAGGATTCGAAGGAAGAGCAATCAGATTCAACTGCAGTTGCTGATATGGACACAGCTACAAATGAAGTGGCGGCTGATTCGAATAGCCTAGACGCCTTGTTGTCTGATAATTCTGTAGATTCAACTGCAGCGGATAGTGCATCAATGTCTGAAATGGCTGCTGATTTTGCCGCTAAAAATCCACTTTTTGCGAAGTTGCGACCAGCGATATATCAGGACCCAGAGAGCGGTGGATATTTTGCGGGTAAAGGTCCAACTGTAGGATATGCTTCCATATTTGATACAGCAGCGGTAAATGAAATGCTCGAACGAAGAGATATTGCCGCATTGTTTCCACGAAGAATGAAGTTCTTGTGGGCTGCTAAACCTTATGATGAAGACGGAAAGTTTTTGCAGTTGTTTGCAATGAATGTTGCAAGCAAAGATGGTAAAGCTCCTCTCGAAGGTGATGTTATTACGAATGCTCGTGTAGTTAGTGATCCATTGGGGAATCCTGAGGTGTCCATGAGTATGAATGCAGAAGGAGCCAAAACATGGAAGAATATTACAGGCGATGCCGCTTCCCAAAACCCGAAGAAATCAATTGCGATCGTACTGGACAACCTTGTTTACAGTGCTCCTAGAGTTGATTCTGAAATTGCAGGTGGGCAGTCGTCTATATCTGGTCAATTCAATTTAGAGGAAGCTGAAGACCTTGCTAACGTATTGAAAGCGGGTAAACTGCCCGCTCCAGCGCGCATTATCGAAGAAGCTGTTGTTGGTCCTACACTTGGAGCAGAAGCAATACAAGCAGGATTCATGTCTTTTGCTCTAGCATTATTGCTTGTGTTGATATTTATGGTATTCTACTACTCATCATCTGGTATTGTAGCCGACTTGGCTTTGCTTGCCAACTTGTTTTTCGTGATGGGTGTGCTTTCCTCACTTGGTGCAACATTGACCTTGCCTGGTATTGCGGGTATCGTTCTGACCATCGGTATGTCGGTTGATGCCAATGTTCTAATTTTCGAACGAATTAGAGAAGAATTACGCGCAGGGAAAGGTGTGAGATTAGCTATTGTAGATGGATACAAAAACGCTTATAGCTCCATCATTGATGCGAATATCACAACCTTGCTAACCGGTATTATCCTTTACATTTTCGGTTCAGGGCCAATCAAAGGTTTTGCTACTACGTTGATCATCGGTATTGCAACTTCATTGTTCGCAGCTTTATTTATTACCCGTTTGATTTTTGAATGGAGATTGGATAGAAATGAAACACCTTCATTCTCATCCAAGATGACGGAAAATCTAATGACAGCGGTGAATTTTGGTTTTGTGAAGAATAGAAAGATGTTCTATATAGGATCTGGAATAGTCATCTTGTTGGGGATTGGTTCACTTGCGTCAAGAGGCTTGAACTATGGGGTTGATTTTACAGGAGGCAGAAGCTATATTGTTCGTTTTGACGAAACATTTGCTGTGGGTGAAATAGCCTCTGTGCTCACCGATGAATTTGTGAATGAGGATAACTTAAAGGTTGCTCCAGAAGTGAAAACATATGGATCATCAAATCAAGTGAAGATTACTACCAAGTTTATGATCGATAGTGAAGATGAAGCGGCTGATCAAGTGGTGGAATCCAAGTTGAAGGAAGGGCTAGCTAAAATAACTCCAGAATTTGAAATCATGAGTTCTCAGAAGGTGGGGCCAACGGTAGCTGATGACATAAAGCAAGGAGCTATTTGGGCCGTATTGTTCTCTCTCATTGTGATTTTCCTTTATATCATTTTACGATTTAGAAAATGGAAGTTTGGAGTTGGTGCATTAGCAGCTATGTTTCATGATGTGCTGATCGTGCTATCCTTCTATTCCATCTTATATGGATTTATGCCCTTCTCATTAGAAATTGACCAAGCATTCATCGCGGCAATTCTAACGGTAGTAGGTTACTCCATAAACGATACGGTAATTGTATTCGATAGAATTAGGGAGTTTGTTGGATTGCACAAAAAGAAAGATCAAGAGCTCGTAATCAATGATGCACTGAATTCAACCCTTTCAAGAACGTTGATAACATCTATGACGACCTTGCTCGTGTTGTTGATGATCTTCTTCTTTGGTGGTGAGGTGATTCGAGGTTTTGTGTTTGCTCTTATTATTGGAGTCGTAGTTGGTACATACTCCTCGCTTTGCGTTGCTACTCCGCTTGTTGTGGATTTGGCGAAGAAGTCAAAGTAAAAAGTAGATTCAATAAATTAATTTTAAAGCCACGCTATTCGCGTGGCTTTTTTGCTGCAATTTTGGGCCCATGTTGAATATGGTGTTTTTATTTTTCAATTTAGGCGGAGGCGAGATATTTGTCGTGCTCATGTTTGTACTTCTTTTTTTTGGATCCAAGCGCATCCCTGAAGTTGCTCGAAATTTAGGCAGAGGAATACGTCAATTTAAGAATGCAGCTGATGATATTCAAAGAGATATTACCGATTCTGTGTCTGACGTGAGAAAGAGCATAGATCAAGAAAAAGACAAAAAATGATACTGGGCTGGCTGCAATTAATTGGTGGATTACTTATCCTTCTTGCAGGTGGCGAGTTTTTGGTGAGGTCTTCAGTAAAGCTCGCATTGCATCTCAATATTAGTTCAATTGTTATTGGGTTGACGGTGGTAAGCTTTGGGACCTCCTTTCCCGAATTGGTAGTCAGCGTGAATGCTGCCTTGGATGGTCATCCCGATATATCCTTAGGAAATGTGGTTGGAAGTAATATTGCTAATCTTGGTTTGGTGCTTGGACTGACGGCTGTTTTGTTTCCAATATCAGTGCAGCGCTCCTCGGTTGTTTTGCATTGGCCACTCATGCTGCTTTCAACATTATTGCTTATTCTTTTCTCTTGGGACTTGATGATTGAGATGTGGGAAGCTCTGATTCTCGTTGGTTGCTTAATCGCCTACAATATTTTAGTGATAAAGGTTTCAGGCGGAAATGATGTAGAAGAGATCGAAGAGCTGGAAACGGGCATCGAAAAGTCATATTCAGGAGTAATTCGAACTTTAATTATTCTCTTAGGAAGTATTGCTCTTTTGATTTTTGGAGCAGATCTTTTGGTAGAGGGAGCAGTAGTTGTTGCTAGATCGTTCGGGCTTGAGGAGCGGATTATCGCAATTTCAGTAATTGCTTTTGGAACCAGTGCTCCAGAATTAGCGACATCGCTTATCGCAGTTTATAAAAAGGAGACTTCGATCGGAATTGGTAATCTTATTGGTTCGAATATCTTCAATATCCTGGCCATCTTGGGTATCACAGGAATCGTGCATCCAATTCAAGTGAATTCTGAAATTTTATCTTTCGACTTGTGGTGGGTTTTAGGCATTCCTTTGCTCATTACTCCTTTTCTTCTTTCTCGCATGAAGGTTTCAAGGATGGAAGGAGGTGTTCTTGTTGGAATGTATTTTCTCTATATGTATTTAATTTTTTAAAAAATTTCGACTTTGCCCCCAAAAAAATATAGGGTGTGAATAAAAATTTACAAAAAATACACACTTCACCCCTTGAATAAATCTAGTTTTGCTCAAAATTTATAAAAATGGCAAAATTGAGATTCCAGGCGTTAGGATCGCTTCTCAACAGAAAGTACGATTTTCCAACCGAGCGTACTGAGAAAATTTCCGACTATTTTGGTGAAAACGTGTTTCACGATCGTGCTATGCAACAATACCTCTCTAAAGATGCATACCGTAGACTTAGGGATTGCATGCAAAACGGTAAAGGCCTGGAGCGCGATATTGCTGACGAAGTTGCTTCTGGTATGAAGGCTTGGGCTTTGTCAAAAGGGGTTACTCACTATACGCATTGGTTTCAGCCTCTGACAGGTAGAACAGCTGAAAAGCATGATGCATTTTTTTCTCCGTCTTCCATTGGCGAGTCGTTCGAAGAATTTGGCGGGGCACAGTTGGTTCAGCAAGAACCTGATGCTTCTAGCTTTCCAAACGGTGGATTAAGAAATACGTTTGAAGCGCGTGGCTATACAGCTTGGGATCCGAGTTCTCCTGCCTTCATCATGGGAGACACGCTGTGTATTCCTACTGTTTTCGTAGCATATACGGGTGAAGCTCTCGATTATAAGGCTCCATTGTTGAAGGCTCTTCATGCCTTGAATGAGGCAGCAGTTCCAGTAGCACAGTATTTTGATAGAAACGTTACCCGAGTGACCGCCACATTGGGTTGGGAGCAAGAGTATTTCTTGGTTGATGATGCTTTGTATAGAGCTCGTCCTGATTTGGTAATGACCGGAAGAACGTTATTCGGTCATTCATCATCAAAAGGACAACAACTTGACGATCATTATTTTGGGTCCATTCCAGATCGAGCGGCTGCGTTTATGCGCGATTTTGAAAAGGAATCCCATCGTTTGGGTATTCCAATTAAAACAAGGCACAACGAAGTTGCTCCTAATCAATTCGAGTGCGCACCAATATTTGAAGAAACCAATCTTGCGGTGGACCATAACCAATTACTGATGGATGTGATGGAAAAAGTGGCGCACAAGCATGGGCTGAGAGTGCTACTTCATGAAAAGCCATTTGCTGGAATAAACGGAAGTGGAAAACATAACAATTGGTCACTTTCTACAGATACGGGTGTGAACCTTTTGAGCCCAGGAAATACCCCAAAAACTAACATTAGATTCCTAGCATTTTTTGTGAACACGATTAAAGCGGTTCATGAGTACTCTGACCTGTTGAGAGCATCGATAGCTTCTGCGAGCAACGATCATAGATTAGGTGCCAACGAAGCTCCTCCAGCCATTATCTCTGTTTTCATTGGATCTCAGCTCACTCGAATTTTGAATGATTTGGAGAAGAATGTGAAAGATAAAGGAATGTCTCCTGATGAGAAAACAGAACTCAAGCTAAGAATCGGTAAGATTCCAGAAATTCTTCTGGATAATACAGATAGAAATAGAACTTCTCCATTTGCTTTTACAGGTAACAAGTTTGAGCTTCGGGCAGTTGGTTCGCAAGCAAATTGCTCTTCATCAATGACGGTGATGAATACCATCATGGCCAAGCAACTTCAAGTGTTCAAAAAAGATGTGGACGCACTCATTGCAAAAGGATCTAAGAAGGATGAAGCCATATTAGCGGTATTGCGCAAGTATATTATTTCTTCAAGAAACATATTGTTTGAAGGGAATGGCTACGGAGAAGAATGGGTGAAAGAAGCAGCCAAGCGCGGACTTTCTAATATTAAGACCACCCCTCATGCATTAGAAAAATACCATGATAAGAAGGTGGTTTCATTGTTCAATGATCTAGAAATTCTTTCGCTAGAAGAGTTGGAAGCTAGAACAGAGATTTATCATGAGAATTATAAAATGAAAATTCAGATTGAATCTCGTGTTGCCGGTGACCTGGTTTTGAATCACATCATACCTGCCGCGTTGTCATATCAAAATAAAGTGATAGAAACGTTGAAGAACTTGAAGGAGGTGTATTCAGGAGAGGATTTCAAAAAGCTTTCAGCGCCACATGATAAAATCATTCGTGAAATCAGTGAGCGTTTGTCCGTCACAAGATCGTTGATTGATCAAATGATCGAAGAACGTAAAAAGGCAAATGTGCTTGATTCAGCGAAGGATGCTTCAATGGCTTATTGCGAGAAAGTATTGCCATACCTCGAAAAAATCAGATATCAAGTGGATAAACTTGAACTGGTTGTAGAAGATGATTTATGGCCACTTCCTAAGTATCGAGAGTTGCTCTTTACCAAGTAAAATTGCAGACAGGCCGCCACGTGCGGCTTGTTTTTTTTTGATTGCTAGCTAATATCTTATTTCATTAGATTTGCTTCTTTCATAATCGTGAGGGTTATGAGTAAATCATCACAGACAAACTCGTAAGACAAGTGAAGCGTATGACATATCTGAAAGGAGCAATTGGAGCTCTTTGCTTTGTGATAATATCAACTATCGCATTTGGGCAGAAAGACCTTACCAAAGAAGCAGATTTAACCTATCAAGCAGGTTCGTATTATGCAGCAGTGGACGCCTATAAAAAGGCATACTCTAAGGAAAGCAAGCAAAGTGAAAAAGCCAGAATTTTATTCAGAATAGGTGATTCTTATCGTTTGATTCAAGATGCAGCCCAGGCAGAAGTTTGGTACCAGAAAGCAGAAGCCGCTTCATTTGAAGATCCCATTTTAAAAGTTAGACTGGGCGATATTTTAAGGTCTCAGGGTAGATATGATGATGCCATAAAACGCTACAGAGAAGCAATGGCGAAGGCTTCAGGAGACACTAAAAAGCTTGCGGAAAATGGAATCAGTGCATGTGAGAAAGCAGTGAAACTTGAAAAGAATCCTGCACGCTATGTTGTAAACAACGAAGTACAATTGAATTCGAAGTACTATGATTTCTCCTTGATCTATGCAGATAAAAAGTTGGAATCAGTTTATTTCACCTCTTCAAGACCCGGGGCTGCAGGGAATACTACAGACGAAATCTACGGTGAAAGCTTCAGTGATATTTATCGCTCTGAGCGAGACAATAAGGGCAAATGGTCTTCTCCTCAGCCATTGGCAGAGAATATCAATAGTCCGGCCAACGAAGGAGCAGCTTATTTGGAAAAAAAGTTCAGTCAACTCTATTTTACACGTTGCGGTTACGATAAGAACAAACCTTTCGGATGCCAGATTTACACTGCACGCACTCAGGGAAGAGATTGGGCGGATCCAGAGTTGTTAGATTTTGGGATTGATGATACTACAGCTGCTGGTCACCCAGTGGCAATTGATGATGATTTGATCCTCTTTGCCTCTGACATGTATGGTGGCCAAGGTGGAAAAGACCTGTGGTACATTAAATATGAGAAAAAAACAAAAATTTGGGGTCCAGCCGTGAACTTAGGGCCAGAGATTAATACCCCGGGAAATGAGATGTTTCCATATATCCATGACAATGGTGATCTTTATTTCGCATCAGACGGGCACATCGGAATGGGTGGGCTAGACATTTTCAAAGCCAAACTGAAAGGAGAGGATGCTGAGTCTTTGAAATGGGGAGCACCTGAAAATGTTGGAGCACCGATCAATTCATCAAGCAATGATTATTCAATCATTTGGGAAGAGGATAAAGATCGAGGCTTTTTTACTTCTGACCGTCCTGGAGGAAAAGGTGGTGATGATATTTATAGCTTCATGATGCCTCCGCTTATTTTTATGCTAGAGGGAATCGTAACAGATGTTGATACCAAAGAACCTTTGGGCAACGTGAAAGTTTCATTGGTGGGCACGGATGGCTCAGTAGGCGAGGTGATGACTGATCCAACTGGACATTACGAGTTTGAAATGCGCGAAAATGAAGAGCGTTACATTTTAGAGAACACTTCATACACCATTGAAGTTTCGGCAGTGGAAAGTCCAGCTTCCAATGATCATAAATACCTTGGTGCAAAAGGACAGGAAACAACTGTTGGCTTAACTGAGTCAACTGCATTCGTGAAGGATTTTGCGCTGCTTTGTGCCGATTGTGATAAGGAGATTAAAATGCCTTTGGTATTGTATGAACTAGGAAAGTGGGATTTAATGATTGACGAAACGATCAATTCTAAAGATTCTCTTGAGTACCTCTACAATATCCTCAAGGAAAACCCAACGATCATCGTTGAACTTGCTGCACACACAGATACTCGGGGATCGGATAAATCAAATCAAGTGCTCTCTCAAAAAAGAGCAGAGACATGTGTGAACTACTTGATTGAAAGAGGAATCGATCCAGCCCGTATGGTGCCTGTTGGATATGGCGAGTCTCGCCCGATAGTTTCTGACGCTCAAATCGCAGCACTACCTTCCAACGAAGAAAGAGAAATTGCACACCAGAAGAACAGAAGAACTGTATTTCAAGTATTGAGCTTTGACTTTATTCCAAAAGAGAACGAAGGCGCCAATTAGGTGAACATCATAATTGAAACCGTGTGAGTAGGTATATCTTATTCATGCGGTTTTTTTATTGAAGAAAAATGGAAGTAAGTAAGAAATATGCAGGAAGAGGCGTCTCTGCAGGTAAAGAAGACGTTCACAATGCTATCAAAAACATTGACAAAGGATTGTTTCCTGGTGCATTTTGCAAGGTCATTCCCGATGTTTTGTCGGGTGATGAAAGCAAATGTTTAGTGATGCATGCAGACGGTGCAGGAACAAAATCATCTTTGGCATACGCCTATTGGAAAGAGACCAATGACCTATCGGTATGGAAGGGTATCGCACAAGATGCGGTGGTCATGAATACCGATGATTTACTTTGCGTAGGAGCAAGAGGACCAATTGCGTTGTCTTCAACAATTGGACGCAATAAATCTGAGATTCCCGGAGAAGTAATCAAGGCTATCATTGAGGGGACGGAAGAGCTGCTTCAAAATTTAAGGGACAATGGTTTCAATATTTTCTCTACAGGTGGAGAGACGGCTGATGTTGGCGACTTGGTGAGGTCTATCATAGTAGATAGCACTGTGACGGCCGTGATGCAAAGAGCAGATGTTATTGATAACTCTAACATAAAATCAGGGAATGTAATCGTTGGACTTGCTTCAGATGGACAAGCATCATACGAGAATTATTGGAATGCAGGAACAGGGTCTAACGGACTTACATCTGCTCGACATGATCTGTTCAATAAGGAAGTCGGAAAAAGATTCCCCGAGAGTTTCAATTCTGCCATCGATGAAGAATTGGCCTATGTAGGACCGTATTTCTTGACCGATAGAATTGAAGGTGTTCCTGTTGATGCGGGAAAGATGGTGCTGTCTCCTACGAGAACCTACGCTCCAATCATGATGAAAGTGTTCGATGAGCTTAAAGGAAACATAAATGGAATGATTCATTGCTCTGGAGGTGGACAAACTAAGATTCTTCACTTCCTTACCAAGAATCGCGTGGTTAAGAATAATCTTTTTGACACACCGATCATGTTTCAGTTGATCCAGAAACATTCGAATACAGCATGGAAAGAGATGTATCAAGTATTCAATATGGGTCATCGTTTGGAGCTTTATCTGGACGAAAAGTATGCTCAAACGGTTATAGACATTGCTAAGTCATTCAATGTGAATGCAAAAATTATTGGTCATGTTGAATCGAATGAAAAACCTGAATTAGAAATTATTCAGGGAGAAAACAAACTACACTACTCTAAAACAAGCTTATGAGTAAATTGATGAGTAAGCTTGAGTCGATCAAAGAACGATGGACGCAAGTAGAACTGAAACTTTCTGATCCTGAGATTACGGGAGATATGTCTCGTTTCGTAAAGCTCAACAAGGAGTACAGTGAACTGACAGAGATTGTGAAAGCCTATGAGGTTTATAAGAATTTAGTCGCAAATCTCGAAAGCACTAAGGAAATGCTTCAGACCGAGAAAGACGATGAAATGCGAGAAATTGCTAAGGAAGAATTGCATTCTCTAGAAGAACAAATTCCAGAAATGGAGGAAAAAATCAAGTGGATGCTGATTCCTTCAGATCCTGAAGATGAGAAGAATGCAATTCTTGAGATTCGAGCAGGAACCGGTGGTGATGAGGCCAGTATTTTTGCAGGAGACCTTTATCGCATGTATTCGCGGTTCATGGAAAAGCAAGGCTGGAAAGTTGAGCTAATTGATGAAACTGAAGGTACTTCTGGAGGCTATAAAGAGATCATTCTAAAGGTAACCGGTGATGAGGTATATGGGACATTAAAATACGAGGCCGGTGTGCATCGTGTGCAACGCGTGCCAGAAACTGAAACACAGGGTAGGGTGCATACTTCAGCAGCTACAGTTGCTGTATTGCCCGAGGCTGCCGATGTTGATGTCCAAATCAATCCTGCTGATCTAGAATTTAAAACAGCGCGTTCGAGTGGAGCAGGTGGGCAGAATGTAAATAAAGTGGAGACGAAAGTTCAGCTTACACATAAACCATCAGGAATTACCATTCAATGCCAAGTGTCGCGATCGCAATTGGCAAACCGGGAAATGGCATTGGAAATGCTGCGCTCAAGATTGTACGATATTGAGTACTCAAAGCACATGTCTGAAATTTCTTCCAAACGAAAAACCATGGTTTCGTCAGGAGATAGAAGTGCTAAAATTAGGACCTATAATTACCCTCAAGGTCGAGTGACTGATCACAGAATTGGTTTGACATTATATAACCTTGATGCTGTAATTGGTGGTGACATTCAAAAGTTAATTGAGGAATTGAAGGTGGCAGAGAATGCCGAGAAATTGAAAGCAGGAGAAGAAGTTTAAATTAATAGCGATGACAAAGGCCGAGTTAGTTGAATTAATTAAGAGAAAGAAGTCATTCTTATGCGTTGGTCTAGATACCGATCCTGACAAGCTACCAATATCGTTGAAAAACGATCCTGATGGGGTGTTTGAGTTCAATAAGGCGATTATTGAATCAACCTTGCCTTTTGCTGTTTCATATAAACTGAATATTGCTTTTTACGAAGCAATGGGTATCAAAGGATGGGATATTTTGCAGCGCACGATAGACTTAATTCCGCCAAGGGAAGCATTAATTATTGCCGATGCAAAAAGAGGAGACATTGGAAATACTGCTGCTCGCTATGGAAAGGCCTTTTTTGAAACGTTGAATTGCGATGCAATTACAGTAAACCCATACATGGGAGAAGATTCTATCACTCCTTTCTTGGCATATGAAGGAAAGTGGTCCATAGTTCTTGGTCTAACGTCAAATACAGGTGCAAAAGACATTGAGCTGTTGAAACTGGAAGATGGACGCTACGTATTTGAAGCGGCAATGTCTGCAACCGCTAAACTCGGCACATCTGAGCAAATCATGTTCGTAGTTGGAGCTACTCAGACACAGTACCTTGAGCGCATTAGAATAGTAGCACCGGATCATTTTTTATTAATACCAGGTGTTGGTGCTCAAGGAGGTGAATTGACAGATTTGAAAGTACTGATGACCTCAGAAGTTGGTATATTAGTGAATAGTTCTCGACAAATTATTTATGCTTCATCGGATGTAGATTTTGCAGAAGCATCCGCTATTGAAGCTGAAAAACTTCAAATACAAATGGGAGATATGTTGAACTAATGTTGAGCCTATGGTTGAGGATTTTTTGCATTTTGTTTGGGAGCACAAACTATTCAATAGCAATGAGCTAAAAACAACTGAAGGCAAGACAATAGTAATACATGCCTCTGGTGCCCATAACTTTAGTTCAGGTCCAGATTTTGCAGAAGCTCAAATTTCAATAGGCGATACAAAATGGGTTGGTTCGGTTGAGATTCATCTTAAATCGAGTGATTGGCAAAAGCACGGACATTCCGCAGACCCAGCCTATAGCAACGTTATTTTGCACGTGGTGTTTGAGGATGATATGCCCATTTTAAATGATGACAGCCAGCCTATACCTACGTTGGAATTGAATGGCCGTATTCGGGCCGAAGTCATCAGGAATTATCAAGCGCTTAAGCACAGTAAATCTAAAATCCCTTGTCAAAACAGCATCTCGCAAATAAGTGCTATCAAACGCTCAGCTTGGTTAAATCGAGTGATGTTGGAGCGATTGGAGCGGAAGGCGAATGACGTAGCCCTCATTTTCAATCAGTCGGATAAGAATTGGTCACAGACATTTTACAGCGTAATTGCTGCTTGTCTAGGGCAGAATTACAACAAGCTTCCAATGCTTGAATTGACTAGAAAACTTCCTTTCAATATTGTTTCTAAGAGTATTGACGATCCCGATCAGTTGGGGTCTTTATTCCTGGGTGTGGCTGGTTTTTTAAACGATGATTTTGCTGAAGAGTATCCAGCGCGACTTAAGAATGAATTTGAGTTTCTGAAGAGAAAGAATGGTTTGGTAGAGGTGTCTCAGGGCTGGAAAACAGGTAGGGTTCGACCAGATAATTTACCGCAAAGAAGGTTGGTTCAGTTAGCCGGCATCGTAGAGCACATACCTTATGCCTTGAGTGAATTATTCTCGAAAGGCGAGTTTTATTGGGATAAGGTAGAGTTGAATACGCCTTCCTTTTGGAACGAACACTACACGTTAACAACTGAAGCAAAAAAGATTCTTAACTCTGGCGTTTCAAGGTCTATGAGCGATTTAATCGTTATTAATGGTCACGCCCCATTTGTATTTTTTTATGGACAAGTCACTGGAGAAGAAGGGTTCAAAGAAAAAGCACTTTCTATGCTTGAGGCTACAAATCCCGAATCGAATAAAATAGTGAAATTGTGGAGTGAATTAGGTATTACGTCCGAAAGTGCATTGAAGTCTCAGGCATTGATTGGACTTGCACAGCAGTATTGTGCTCACAAAAAATGCGTAATTTGCAACCTTGGAAAATCGATAATTTCGTCCCAATGAAAGATCAATTTCAATCATTTCTAGAAAAGAATGCCTTTGGTGTATGCGAGTGGCTGGGTGAGAAATGGGGCATTAAATCGTCTCGAATCAGGATGTACTTCATTTACGTTTCGTTCTTGACTTTCGGTTCACCAGTCATTATCTATTTCGTGCTTTTGTTTTGGATAGAACAAAAAGACTATTTAAAGTCAAGGAAGCCAACCATTTGGGATTTTTAATCTCATAATTGTTCTAAGTGAAACTCCTGCTAAGCATTAAATACTTCAAAGAAATTTACTATGCCATCGCATTTCTGATGGCTGTGTTGCTGCTTGGTACCTTAGGTTACATCTATCTCGAAGACTATACTTGGATGGATGCATTCTATATGACAGTGATTACTGTCTCTACTGTAGGCTTTGGCGAGATTAGCCCTTTGCATCCAGCAGGAAAGCTGTTCACTTCGCTACTTATTATAACAACCTTCGGAACATTCGCTTATGTAATTAGCATGATTACGCGATATTTGATATCGGGACAGTATAAAATTTATTACAAAACCTTTCAAGTGAACAATCAGTTAGAAAAACTCTCCAACCACGTTATCATTTGTGGTTATGGTAGAAATGGACGGCAAGCAGTAAAAACGCTGCAAGCTCACGGTGTTCCTTTTATTGTTGTGGAAAGCGAACTTGAGCTCGTTCACAAGATTCGCGAGGAAGATCCGACTGTGTTGGTTATTGAAGGGGATGCTACCGATGACACCGTGATTATCAAAGCGGGTATCAATCGAGCACTTGCGCTCATTACGACCCTTCCCCGAGATACGGACAACCTTTTTGTGGTACTCACGGCCCGCGACATCAACAAGCAACTGAATATCATTTCCAGAGCAAGCGATGATCGAAGTGAACATAAATTGAGAATTGCCGGAGCAAACAATGTGATCTTACCAGATAAGGTTGGGGGCGCGCATATGGCATCTTTGGTAACCAGTCCTGATTTAATGCAATTCCTCGATCACATTTCAATGATGGGAGAAGATGAAACCACCTTGGTTGAAATTCAGTTTAAAAACCTGCCTTCCGACTTTGAACATAAGTCAATTCTCGAGTTGGAAAAAAGATACCAAACCGGTGCGAGAATCATTGGTTTTAAAACCCCTGAAAACCGAATCATCGTTAACCCTTCTCCAGAAACGGAGTTGGTTCCTAAATCGAAACTATTCGTGCTCGGGAATACTCACCAAATAATAAAGCTAAAGCAAGCATTGCATATTGATGAGTAGGCGCGTTCTGATAACCGGGGCTACCGGTTTAATAGGAAGAGGTGTTGTAAGTGCGCTAGACGATAAAACTGAAATATTCTACACTGCTAGGAGCAATCAAGAGCTTCCATACGATAGATTTATACCTTTTGATTTTAGTCAGACCTCACAGATCTCCCATTTTCTTTCGCTACTTAAACCCAAAGTCATTGTTCATACGGCTGCAGTAACATCCATTGCAGATGTTGCTCAGAATCCGACCTATGCGGAGCGAGTGAATGTTGATGCTGTGAGGGAAATTGCTAATTGGTGCGCTGCGAATGACGCACGAATGATTCATTTTTCTACAGACTTTGTGTTTGAAGGCAAAAGAGCTGATTACTCTGAAACCGATGTACCATCTCCAATAAGCACCTATGGCCGATTAAAAAGGCAAAGTGAGCTGGCTCTGAAAGATGTCTTGGAAAATCATTTCATCATCAGACCTATTCTCGTGTATGGACATTTCAAACAAATTCCAAGACTGAACTTCCCTCTGCTGGTTATCGATAAATTGAGCAAAGGCGAGGTGATGTTTGTGACTTCTGATCAGGTGAGAATGCCCACCCACGTCACTGACTTGGCCAGCGTGGTGAAAGAAGCTCTTTTTTCTGAGCATACAGGTTTCTTGCACATTGCAGGTCCTGAGTTGATTAATATGTACGATTTTGCATTGAAAGTAGCTGGTCTGTTTGGCTTAGATCCTAAACTGTTGCGACCAGTTAAAACTACGAATGAGATAGATGGTGAGCATAGACCTATGACAAGCGGCTTCAATTTACAAAAGGCAAGAACCTTATTTAACTACGAGCCAAAATCCATAGAAGAAGGGCTCAGATTGCTCACGTTTCAGTGAGGTTGATAGTTGCTGCCTACAGATTTATATATTTGGGGCCTATGCAACAAAATTTTATGAAAAATCTGAGCAAATACCTTTTGTTTTTTGCCTTAATATTATCATCCCTTTCTGCTTTTTCTCAGGAAGCTAATCGCACTATTGACGACAGAATCAACGATTTCATGGAGCCGATTACTTCTGCTCTAATGAGTGTGATATTTTTCTCGGTTCAAATAGGAGATATGTCCATTCCATTCGTACTGGTTTGGCTAATTGTAGGAGCACTATTTTTCACGATCTACATGAAATTTGTCAATATCCGAGGATTCAAGCATGCCATTGAAGTAGTAAGTGGTAAATATGATAATCCAGACGATAGTGGAGAAGTGTCCCATTTTCAGGCGCTGACCGCAGCCTTGTCCGGAACAGTTGGAGTAGGGAATATCGCGGGCGTTGCCATTGCTGTATCTCTTGGTGGGCCTGGGGCTACTCTTTGGATGATTGCCGCTGGACTCATCGGTATGTCGTCAAAATTTGTAGAATGTACGTTGGGTTTGAAATACCGTCAAGAACACGAAGATGGCAGCGTTTCAGGCGGACCAATGTATTATCTCAGCAAAGGCTTGGCGAAACAAGGAAAATCTAAGTTAGGGAAGGTTTTGGCTGTGATATTTTCAGTGGCTTGTATTGGCGGTTCATTTGGGGGTGGAAATATGGTTCAGATAAACCAAGCTACTCAACAGCTGATTGAGGTAACAGGTGGTGAGGCGAGTATATTTTTTAATAGAGGATGGATATTTGGATTGATCATGGCTCTAGTTGTTGGAGCTATCATAATTGGTGGCATTAAGAGCATTGCTAAGGTTACCGATAAAGTAGTTCCTTTCATGGTCGCTATTTACGTTGTGGCCGCGATTATCGTGATTGGAATGAACATCAGCCACATAGGTTGGGCATTTCAACAGATTGTTGGCGGGGCGTTTAGCCCTGATGCCATGTATGGAGGTTTTGTTGGCGTTCTAATCTTGGGATTTAAGCGCGCTGCATTCTCCAACGAAGCGGGAATTGGTTCCGCGTCTATCGCACATTCTGCCGCAAAAACGGATGAACCTGTGAGTGAAGGCATTGTGGCGCTTCTTGAGCCATTTATTGATACGGTTGTTATCTGCACCATGACCGCTTTGGTGATCATTTTTGCTGATTACGGAAGCTTTACCCAAGAAGAAGCTTTGCTCTCTGCAACTACAGGAGGCAACGCGGCAGGCATTGGTTTGACCTCTTCAGCATTTGCACAATCGATTAGTTGGTTCCCCGTGGTGCTTAGCGTTGCGGTTATATTATTTGCGCTTTCAACCATGATCAGCTGGAGTTACTATGGTATAAAAGCATGGTCATACCTTTTTGGAAATAGTAAACTGGCAATCACCATCTACAAGGTGTTATTTTGTCTTTTAGTAATCGTGGGAGCGGCAATAAGTGCGAATCAAGTTTTTGATTTTGGAGATGCCATGATCTTTGCTATGGCCTTTCCAAATGTGCTAGGATTGTATTTTCTTTCAGGAGAGGTTAGAAAAGACTTAGCAGAATATTTCCGAAAAATTAAATCAGGAGAGATCAAAGCATACAAATAACTCTGGATGATCTGGAAAAGAATAGCACGCGATTATTTCACTTTCAATAAACGCGAAAGCCGTGGTGTCTATTCTCTTGTGATTCTTTTACTCGTATTGTGCTGTTTGCACTTGGGTGTAAAGTTTTATCCCCTTAGCTATGAAAAATATTCTGAAGAGGATCTTCTAGCATTTCGTTCCCTTTCTGAATCAATCTCATACTCAAACAAAAATGAGACGTTGATATCTGCGACTTCATCTGGTTCATCAGCTTCTCAGATGGAGTCTATTGATTGGCATTCCTTTGACCCAAACAAGGCAGACACCAGCGAATTGATTGAGCTCGGTCTGAAGCCTTGGATGGCTGCTCGGATCATCAAGTATAGAGAAAAAGTTAGGCCATTTGAGAGTGCAGAAGATTTGAAAAAGGTCTATAACATTGACACTGTTTGGCTTCAACAAGCATTTCCATACATTGAAATTGATCAAGATTTTGCAAAAGAGGCTCTTCCAGTTGAAAGAGGTCGGTTTTCGAAAGAAAATCAATCGCTCAAGGATTCATCAGAGTTTGTTTTAATAGATCTGAATACGGCTGATACAAACCTGCTTAAGTCCATACCTGGAATAGGTTCGTTTTACGCTAAACAAATAGTCGAACTGCGGGAGCGTTATGGAGGCTTTCGCAGCTTTGATCAACTGCTTGGTCTTTACAAAGTGCGTGATGAAACACTCACGATACTCTCTGAGAAAACAGTCTTGGATACATCAAGTGTCAAAAGAATTGACCTTAACTCTTGCTCGTTGAAAGAATTAGGCAGACATCCTTACTTGTCATGGAAGCAAGCTCGTATCATTATGGCCTACAGAGAACAACATCAAGGATTTCGTAATGTTAAGGAAATATTGCGAACGGATGTCATTACCGATTCGGTTTATCTTAAAATTGCACCCTATTTAATGGTTAAATGAATTTATCTACCCGAATTACATCTTCAATTCGCACCATTCCTGACTTTCCAAAGCCCGGTATTCAGTTTAAAGATATTACACCTTTACTCACTGACCCTATTTTATGCAGTGATATTGCAGATGCGCTCGTTGATCCTTTTAGATCAGAATCAATTGATGTGATTGCTGGAGTGGAAAGTAGGGGATTCATTTTTGGTTTGATGATGGCGCAGAGATTGAATTGTGCATTTGCTCTGATTCGAAAAAAAGGAAAGCTTCCCGGAAAGACCATTGAATTGAAATATGACCTAGAATATGGATCTGCCGCTATCGAAATGCATGAAGACGCCATTAAACCGTTTCAAAATGTATTAATTCATGATGATCTATTAGCTACTGGCGGAACTGCCGGAGCTGCATCTGAACTTATAGGTATGAATCAGGCTGTGATCAAAGGTTATAGTTTTGTTGTGGAGCTGGGCTTTCTCAGGGGCAGCAAAAACCTTCAACCTTATTCCTCTAACATTGTTTCACTTTTAAAATATTGATGTATGAATTTTGAGCATTACGAAAATCAGGAAATGATTACCCAAATGGTAAGGGATTTTGCTGAGAAAGAAATCCGTCCCTACGTTATGGAATGGGACGAAAAACAATTCTTTCCAGTAGAGCTTTTCAAAAAATTGGGCAATCTTGGTATGATGGGAGTGTTTGTTCCAGAGCAGTATGGAGGTGCAGGGTTTGGATATTTTGAATACTACACTATTGTTAGTGAAATCGCAAAAGTGTGTGGGTCAATAGGTCTAAGTGTTGCCGCCCATAATTCACTTTGTACCAATCATATTCTAATGTTTGGAAACGAAGACCAGCGCAAAAAGTGGCTTCCAAAATTAGCTACAGCTGAGTGGATTGGTGCATGGGGTCTCACCGAAACAGGAACTGGTTCAGACGCGGGTGGCATGAACACCACGGCTGTGAGGGATGGAGATCATTGGGTGCTTAACGGAAGTAAAAATTTCATTACCCATGCCATTAGCGGGGATGTTGCTGTGGTGATTGTTAGAACTGGAGAAAAAGGAGATTCCCATGGGATGTCTGCCTTCGTGATTGAAAAAGGAACTCCCGGATTTAGTGGAGGCAAAAAAGAAGACAAGTTAGGAATGCGTGCCTCGGAAACCGCAGGCTTATTCTTTGACAACTGCCGTGTTCCTCACGAGAATATGTTGGGTAAAGAAGGCGATGGATTCATTCAAGCAATGAAAGTTTTAGATGGAGGAAGAATTTCTATTGCTGCACTTTCGGTTGGAATAGCTAAAGGAGCATTGGAAGCTTCAGTTAAATACTCCAAAGAAAGGGAACAATTTGGTCAACCAATTTCAAAGTTTCAGGCTATTGGGTTTAAATTGGCGGATATGGCTACCGAAATAGAAGCCGCTGAACTGCTTACATTGCAAGCTGCGGATATGAAAAATAGAGGGCTAAAAATGACCAAAGAATCAGCCTTTGCGAAATACTATGCCTCTGAAGTGGCAGTTCGATGCGCTAATGAGGCAGTACAAATCTTCGGTGGATATGGATTTACGAAAGACTTTCCAGCTGAGAAATACTACAGGGACTGCAAGTTGTGCACTATTGGTGAAGGGACTTCCGAGATTCAAAAACTTGTTATTTCACGTGAATTATTAAAATAGTTGTCGTAGTTGTATTTTATTTATAAATTCGCGCCCTCAATTTAAGAAGATAGTATGTTAATTATTCCAGTAAAAGAAGGTGAGTCTATTGAAAAGGCTCTTAAGAAGTACAAGAAGAAATTCGAAAGAACTGGTACGATGAAGCAGTTGCGAAAGCGTCAAAAGTTCACGAAGCCTTCTGTGGAAAATCGTGAGCAGAGATTGAAGGCTATCTACAAAAATGAAAAGTACGGGTCTCAAGATTAGATTCGTTATCCATAAATTATCATAAATCCATCTCGTTTCGGGATGGATTTTTTATATTACACAAGTTTCAAATGCATAGAAAACTTGTGAAAGAGTATGTATCCCAATTTCTTGATTACCTGACCTATCAAAAAAGGTATAGCGCGCATACCATATCCGCCTATCGAAATGACCTTTCCTCCTTCTCTGATTACATTCAAGTATTTTTTGAGATTGATGAAGTGCAACTGGTGACGCGAAGAATGATTAGCTCATTCATTGCTGATTTGGCTGAATCAGGAATTTCTTCTCGCTCGATAAATCGAAAGTTAAGTTCGATCCAATCCTTTTATAGCTTTTTAGTAAAAGAGGGCGCGCTGGAATCAAATCCTGCGAAAAGCATTCAACGCCCAAAAACATCTTTACACTTGCCTAGTGTAATGCGCAGTGATCAAATAAAACAGCTCTTTGACCCCGCTTCATTTAGCGATGATTTTGACGGAAAGAGAACTTTTGCAATACTCAGTGTGCTTTATGCTTGCGGATTGCGAAGAGATGAATTGATCAACCTGAAGGTTTCGGATATTGATTTTTCTTCTGGTCAACTCAAAGTTTTGGGAAAACGAAACAAGGAACGCATCATTCCAATTGCTGGTGAGCTCATCTATGTGCTGAATCAATATTTAAACGAGAGAAACGCTTTGTCTTCCTCATCGCCATATCTTTTTTTAACAGCCAAAGGGCAAAAATTATATCCAAGTCTTGTTTATGATTGTGTAAAAAATTACCTTTCGAAAGTGACGACAATGGAAAAAAGAAGCCCTCATGTGCTCAGGCACACTTTCGCGACTCACTTATTAAACGAAGGGGCCAATTTGCAATCCATAAAGGAGCTTCTTGGTCATGCGAGCTTGGCGACCACACAAGTCTATACCCATACCTCCTTAGAGAAATTAAAAGACGTTTATAAACACGCTCATCCCAGGAGCAAAAAATGAAATCAAGATGGAAATAAAAGTTCATTCAATTCACTTTGATGCAGATCAAAAACTCATCGAATTCATCCAACAAAGAGTAAATAAATTAGATCAGTTTTACAGCGATATAATATCCAGTGAAGTCTACCTGCGAATTGATAAGAATAGTGTGGAAGGAAATAAAGTAGCTGAAATTCGATTGAATACTCCTGGAAAAGAAATGTTCGCAAAGAAGCAATGCAAGAGTTTTGAAGAAGCAACTGACCTTGCTGCTGAAGCTCTGAGGCGTCAAGTAAGAAGGAAAAAAGGCAAACTTCAGCAAGTTTATTGACCTGAAATCGGGATGTTTGAATCGCGTTCGTGAAAAAAAACATCCATCTCTTGTTTCAATTGAAACTATGTATAAATTTGCAGACCTTTTTCAAGGGGGTCTGCATTTTTTATGTAGTTCATTGAAATATACATTTGCCGGTGTAGCTCAGTTGGCCAGAGCAGCTGATTTGTAATCAGCGGGTCGGGGGTTCGAATCCCTCCACCGGCTCGTTTAGACGGTAGATCTTTTGATCTAAGAATGTAGGGGAGATACTCAAGCGGCCAACGAGGACAGACTGTAAATCTGTTGGTTTTTACCTTCGAAGGTTCGAATCCTTCTCTCCCCAC
>Ga0181607_10000063_pt1 | contig 85472 bp, 78 predicted proteins | sample 041ome_9_FD_132420 | JGI IMG/M metagenome (GOLD analysis project Ga0181607, IMG submission 132420) | Coastal salt marsh microbial communities from the Groves Creek Marsh, Skidaway Island, Georgia - 041413US metaG (megahit assembly) | ecosystem: Environmental > Aquatic > Marine > Intertidal zone...
AGATCCAACTAAAGCGCCTGTAATAATTAAAGCTGTATTTTCTAAAGTAAAACCAATTCCAGCTGCAGCCCAACCTGAGTAAGAATTTAACATTGAAATCACAACCGGCATATCTGCTCCTCCGATTGGAATAATAATTAAAAAACCAATTAAAAAAGATACTGCAATTAATGTCCAAAACAAATTAGGCGATTGAGTTGAACAAAGATAAAATGTTAAAAATACAATTGAAATTAAAATTAATGCATTTAATGCATGTTGACCTTTAAAAGTTATAGGTGCACCTGACATTATTCCTTGAAGTTTTAAAAAAGCGATAACTGAACCTGAAAAAGTAATCGCACCAACGGCAGCACCAATCGCCATTTCAATTAAACTAGCAAGTTTAATATTTCCTGGTGTTCCAAGTCCAAAAGCCTCTGGATTTATAAAAGCTGAAATTGCAACAAAGACTGCAGCTAATCCAACTAAACTATGAAAGCCAGCAACTAATTCGGGCATTGCAGTCATTGGAATACGGTATGCAATAAACGCTCCAATACTTCCACCAATTGCTAAAAATATAAGCACATAAATAAACCCTGAGGTAAAATTACCAACTGATAAAAAAGTTACTGATACAGCTATCACCATTCCAATTATTCCAAAAAAATTTCCTTGTCTTGCAGTCTCGGGAGATGACAAACCTCTTAAAGCTAGGATAAATAATACCCCAGATATAAGATATAAAATTGCTGAAAGATTTGCAGACATTAATTATTTATCCTTTTTCTTTTTTTTGTACATTGCGAGCATTCTTTGGGTGACTAAAAAGCCACCAAAAATATTAACTGCTGCTAAAATTATTGCTAAAAATCCAAAAATACTTGATGATGAAAATATAGCACCATCCCCACCTGATAAAGCTGCGATGATTGCCCCTACAATAATTACTGATGAAATTGCATTTGTAACAGACATTAAAGGTGTATGTAATGAGGGTGTTACGCTCCATACAACATAGTATCCAATAAATATAGATAATATAAATATGCTCAATCTAAATATAAAAGGATCTATTTCCATAATCTATTTTATTAAAGTTTTTTCAATTATCTCATCTTCTAAATTAATGTTTAATTTATTATTTTCTTTATCATATAAATTTGAGATGAAATTAAACATATTTTTAGCATACAAATTTGATGCTGATACTGGCAATTTATTAAGAATATTTGCTTCCCCTAAAATTTTTACTCCATTTTTTTCAACAATTTTATCAACCTCAGTAAAGACAGTGTTCCCACCTTGGATAGCTGCTAAATCATAAATAACCGATCCTGATTGGAGATTTTTAAACATTTCTTCTTTTATAATTTTAGGTGCTTCTTTACCTGGAATTAAAGCTGTGCAAATAATGATATCAATTTTTTTTAAAGTTTCAGTCAGTAGTTCCTCCTGTTTTTTTTTAAAATCATCAGATGTTTCTTTTGCATAACCTCCTTCAGTCTCTAAATTTTCAGAACCTTCAACAGTCAAAAATTTTCCACCTAAACTTTCAACTTGCTCTTTAGAAGCCATTCTTACATCTGTTGCAAATACAACTGCTCCCATCCTTTTAGCAGTTGCAATTGCTTGCAATCCTGCAACACCTGCTCCAACCACTAACACTTTGGCTGCAGGAATTGTACCAGCTGCTGTCATCATCATTGGAATGGCTCTTTCAAAAATTTGAAAAGCTTCTATCACCGCTTTATATCCGGCTAAGTTTGCTTGCGAAGACAATATATCCATTGATTGTGCTCTTGTAATTCTTGGCAGTAACTCAAGTGCAAAGCAATTTATTTTCTTAGACTTTAAATTTTCTAATTTCTCTTTATTTGAAAAAGCATTTAATGAACCAATTAATGTTTGATTTTCTTTTAATAATGAAAGTTTATCATCACTTGGTAAACCTAGTTGAATGATGATTTCTGAGTTACCAATTATTTCTTCATCATTGTCTAAAATATTAACATTTAAATTTTTGTATTCTTCATCAGCGAAACCTAAGTGAGTTCCATAATTTTTAGGCAAAAATAAATTAAAACCCAAATTAATATATTTTTTAGCTATTTCAGGTGTAACCGCTATTCGTTTTTCTTTGTCCTTATTCTCTGAAATTGAGGCTAAATTCATTAATATTATTTAATTATAATAAAAATATTGCCATTGAAACCAAAACTAATATTACAGCCACAGTTCCCCATAAAACAAATTTAGTAAAATTATTCCAAGTATTTTTATGGCTTTCATTATCCATAAAACTATTTCTGTCTTGCTTTAAATTTTGGATTAGTTTTATTTATTATATAAACTCTGCCTCTTCTTCTAACTAATTTAGAATTTAGGTCTCTTTTTTTAATCGATTTAAGTGAACTTTTAATTTTCATAATTTTTTATAATGCCGGCGATGTCCTACTCTCCCATATCTTAAGACAAAGTACCATCGGCGCAGAAAGGCTTGACTTCCGAGTTCGGAATGGGATCGGGTATAACACTTTCGCAATAATCACCGGCGAGGATTTTATAATCTAATTTCAGTTAATGTAAACCAAGTAATTGCCTAATTTTTCACATTTTTATTAGCTTTATTTATGAATTTTTTAACGTAATTAGCCAGTTGAACCTTGCCATATCTTTTAAATACTTTATTTGATAAACTCATATCTGTAAGGGCAGATGCATATCTCTCACCTTTTCTTTTTGGTAAAAATTTGATTTTTGTTTTGAATAGTTTTGCAACTTGAAGGATAGTGTAACTTTTTTTATTTGAAATACTGTAATGACGAGATTTATCTTGCTTCCATGCGTAGTAACATGTTTGAACTGTGTCATTAACATGGGTGAATCTCCTAGATTGAGTTCCAGGTTTTACAACTGTTAAAGGAAGTTTATTAACATATTGATTTTCAAAAATACCTATAACTGTTGCCATCTCACCTTTAGAAATTTGCCTAGGACCGTAAACATTGTAAAAATAAATTATTTCAAAATTGAAATTAAACCATTTTTTTAAATTTTCTAATAATTCAAGATTTTTAGCTTTTGAAAAGGCATAAGGAGATAAGTTTTTGTCATCACCATTATTACCTAAACTTGCAGACGTTGCTGAGTAAATTAATTTAATATTATTATTCATACAAAAATTAAAAACTTCATGCGTACCAATTGAATTTGAGGCTATACACTGATTCAACTTTAAAAAACTTTGATAAATTCTAGCAAACTCTCCAAAATGAAAAAGTGAAATAATCTTATTTTTAAATTTATCTAAAACTTTTGAAATTAATTTGGTGTCAGCTCTTAAATACAAAACTCTTTTGTTTTTAATATGATTTTTTTTTGAACCAGACGAATAATTATCAATACTAATAATTCTATAGCTAGTTTTTTTTAATAAAAGATCTATTAGATTTGATCCAATAAACCCTGCTCCACCAGTAACAACTATTAAATTTTTCATAAAAAGTTTATCTTATAATTTATTAATCAAATTTAGTAATTACAAGAAAACTTTTCTTGTTATATTTTTTTTCATTTTTTAATTTAGAAATTTTATTTTGATAAATGAAAGCGTTATCTGCTAAATTATAGTATGGATTTTCTAAAATATTATAATCATATTTGTCTATCTCATAATTTATTCTAGAAATGTTTTTATAAATGAAGATTACAAAGCTTATGATGATCAAAATATTTATATTTTTTTTAACTCGTTCATTGTATTTAGTGTACCTACTTAAAATATCTGCTAATGGCATAAAAAATAATAATGCCAATATTGTATAACCTCCATATCTTAGGGCCGGATGATTAATAAACCACTCAATAGTTAAAATTCCTATAATGATATATATAATATTGTAGTCATTTTTTTTAGAGTCTTTTATGGGGCTATTTTTAATTGAAAAGAAAGTGATTAAACAAATTACAAATATCACCAAAATAAAATCTGATACTTTTGTAAAGAAGTAACTTGTTATCCAGTTACTAATCCAGTTAAAATTGGATAAGTAAATATCTGGTTCTGATACTCTGAAATTAGGATTTGCACCAGCTTTTGACCATAGACTATACCAATTTTTCATATTTTCTACTTGTTCAATTGGGATTGCCCATTCAAAAAAATCCATACATGTAAAGCTTGCTGGGTAAATAAGACAACCAGTATTCAAAAAAACAGTCAAAATAAAAATCCCAAAAGAGGTTATAAATAAATATGATAATTTATTTTTTAAGATAACCTTGAAAATATTAAAATTTGTATAATAAATTTGTGCTTTAAAAATCCAATAAATAAAGAATATTGAGTAAATAATATAGAAGCTTTTTAACGAGATAATCAATAATAATAATATTGATATTTGGGCAAAATTATTTTCAAATTGATCAATTTTTTTTAAATCTTTTTTTTGAAAGGACTCGATAAGAACAACAATTAAAACAAAAATTAGAATTAAAGCCGATCTATCAGTTCCATGTTCTGCAATTCTATGAAAGGCTGTTAATATAAAAATTAAGGAAACTAATGAAAGTATTAAAATAAAATTTATTTGCTTTTTTTTTAAATTCTTTTTTATTTTTTCAATAAAGAAAATAGAGCTAAATCCCATAAATAGTACGGCACCTAAGTTGAAAAGATAATATTTAACAAAAGGTAAATAAAATAGAGAATTTAAATAGAATATAGAGGATGGTGTCCTAAATCCATGCTCTAGATGACCTATTCCAATGATTTTTTTATCTGTAATGAGTGATAAAGTATAGCCAAAATGATAGTAAAAAAAATCATCATGATTTTTGTAAACTAATATCCCTATAAATAATATAAAAAAAACCCCAATAGAAATTATATAAACATTATAATTTTTTATAAGCCATAATCTTAGTAAAAAAAAAATTAGACCAAAACTTAAAATAATAAGATTATGTATGTAATTATGTTCAAAAAAAAAATTTGTTATATATTAAATAATTATTAAAAAAAAAATACCAAAAAATCCTAGTTGACTTATATCAAGCTTAATATTTTTTAAAAATATATAAGAAAATATTTTTCCATATCCAATAATTGATAGAATAATTAATGCATAATGAATAGCTAAATTAATTATTGACATTAAGTTGGAGATTAAATTTTATCAATATAAAAAAGATTATCATGGATGAGCTTAAGTTGTTTTTGCAAGATGGGTTTTGTATGAAGTCCAATCAAGAAACCTAATTCTTGAACATCTTGCGAGTTTTTCAACATAGAGCCATTTTTATCCAAATTATATAATTTTGCAGCTGGATGATTTAAAAAATTTCCACTTATAATTGGTCGAGTTTCAATTCCTTTAGAGTCAAGATAGCTAATGAATTTATTCTTTTTTTCTTTGAATTTTTTGTTAATTAAAATTGGTAAACCCATCCAACTGGGTATAATATTTCTTGGCACATCAATGAATTTAAATTGTTCTTTCCACCTCGGTGACGATTTAAGTTTTTTAATTATTAGGTTTCTATTGTTATTTCTTTTTTGCATTAGTGTATCCAGCCGTTTAAATTGATTGTGAGCTATAGCACCCTGAATGTCAGTTGGTCTTAAATTAAAGCCAGAATTTATAAAGATATATCTTGAGTCTAAATTTGGATTATTTTTTGCATACTTGTTATATAATGACAGATCTCTTTTATAAAATCTTGTCCCACCCAACCAGCCATGTGACCTTAATGCAAAAAGTATGTTATAATCTTCTTTGGTATTGCAAACAACCATGCCTCCCTCACCTGAGGTAATTTGATGTGAATAATAAAAGGAAAAACTCGCAAAATCACCAAATGTACCAAGATATTTATTATTAATTTTAGAACCAAGAGATTCACAATTATCCTCAATAATTATTAAATTGTTCTTTTTAGCAATTTTATTAATTTTATTTAAATCTGAACAAATTCCTAAAACATTGATTAAAAAAATTCCTTTAGTTTTAGAAGATATTTTTTTTTTTAAATCATCTATATTTATATTTAAGGTATTTATATCTATATCTACAAATTTAGGCTTCAAACCAAACTGAACTAATGGCCAAATTGAGGTTGACCAACATAAAGCTGGAACTAAAATTTCATCACCTCTTTTAAATCGTTTTTTTCTAAGAGGATTTCCTGCGGCAAAAGTTGCTAAAAGATTTGCAGATGAGCCTGAATTTACCATAAGTGCATATTTGACACCTATTTTTTTAGCAAAATCTATTTCAAAATTTCTTGTATAAGATGCCATGGTAATTCTTTTTGAAGATAAAACTTTTTTACCGATTTCTATATCTTCTTTAGAAAAACCATTTTCTAATAATTCATACAGATATTTTTTAAAGATGAGTTTATTTTGATTATTTTGCATTAATTAATTTTTTGTAAATAATTAAATTTAGTTTAAATTATTTCATAATACCAATCAAATAAAATTGTGCTTAGCATATGTTGAAATTATTCCCCTTCTATTTTTTTCCATTGTCGTTGATACTAGGTAACTTAATGATAAATATTAATATTTTTTATATTATCATTTTAATTTTTATAAAATCCATAAATGATCAAAACTTTAATTGGGTAAAAAATAAATACTTTAAAATTTTGATAATTATTTATTTTTATCTAATTTTTAATTCTCTATATAATTTCTATTTAGATCCATCTTTAGGTGGATCAGGAATTATTAGGTCTTTAGGTTTTATAAAATTTATTTTTTTAACACTATCATTCACTATATTAATAAAGGACAAAAAAGAATTAGAAAAAATTTTATATTTTTGGTCTGTTATAATTATATTCGTAATATTTGATGTTTATTTTGAATTTATCTTCAACCAAAACATATTAGGATTTAAAAGTTTGGATCAAGCTAGAATAGTAAGCTTTTTCTTTGATGAAATGGTTGTTGGGGCATATTTATTAACATTTTCCTATATTATTTTCTCGTATCAGCTAGAAAAAAAAAATAAATACAAACATTTTTTTATATTTTTTATAATATTAATACCAATATCAATTATGGTTACTGGAGAAAGATCTAATTTTATAAAATCAGTAATAATTTTTGCCATGATTATCCTTGCAATTGATAAATCTTATTTCCCAATTAAAAAAATTGGATTAATCTTTATAGCTATAATATCTATTTCTTTAATAATATTTACTAATAAAACTATTTTTTTAAAACAATCAGAATTTTTTAAAAGGATTATGATAGTTGAAGATAATATTCATTTTTTTGATAAATTTAAGAATATAAAATATATTCAACATTATAAATTAGCGATAGACATTTTTAATGACCATAAAATTTTTGGAGTTGGTAGTAAAAATTTCAGGTTCAAATGTCATGATGAAAAATATTATGATAAAAATCTTATGAAATTTAACCATGATTGTAGTACTCATCCACATCAATTACATTTTGAAATTTTATCAGAACAAGGAATTATAGGGTATTTGTTAATTTTATATTTTTTTATAATTTTTTTTAGAAACTTTATAAAAATAAAAATTAAAGGTAATATTTTATATAACAGTATTAATATTTATCTAATTGTATTTTTAATTCCCTTGCTTCCTTCGGGAAGTATTTTTTCAACATTTAATGGATCTCTTTTTTGGTTAATATTTTCAATTGCATTTTTATTTAATGAAAAAAAGTTAAATTTTTAATTTTTTTCTCAAAACAACGTAAGAAAAAATATAAAGGATAACACTCAAGGTAATTATTAATATTAAGTTTTTTGTTTGTGATATATTTTGGTAAACATTATAAAAGATTATTGCATTAGTAAGATTAATTATTATACCAGTTAATGTATTTGCCATGATGTCTTTAAAATTATGTTTTGTTTTGATAAACTTTAAAATTAAATGATGTAAGTGACTATTATCTGGCCTCATTATACTTTTGCTAAACATGGTCTTTCTTATAATAGAAAAAAGGCACTCAAATGATGGATACCAAAAAAGTGCTGCTATACAAAAAGGAGAAATGCTATTATCTAAATTAGTTAATAAAATCCCATAATATCCATAAAGAAGAGCTATTAAGTATACACCACCATCCCCTAAAAAAATTTTACCAAAAAAATTAAATAAAAATAATACCGAAAGTAATATAAGCACTTCATTAATTGAAAACAAATCTTTATCAAAACTAAATTTTTCAATTATTAAATAAAAAATAATAGATATACTAATGAAATAACCTAAAACTGATATATTAACACCATCAATAAAATTTGAACCATTTATTAATACCATATAGCAAAAAATTGTAATTATATTTTTAAAAATTTCATATTCTAATAACTTGTCAAAAAACGGAATTCTTAATGAAGATATTAAATTATCACTAACATTTATAAAAATTAACAAAATTGCTATTTGTAAAAAAAATCTTTTGATAGGTGATTTTAAGTAATTTAAATCAGACATAAAACCTAATAGAAAAATAAAAAAAATTATAATTTTTATATCTATTGTAAATAATGTTATTAAAATTAAAAATGAAAAAATTAAAATTAATCCTCCAGTAATTGGAACTTTATCTTTAGAGACAAATGTTTTATGTGGTAATGATTTTATATCTAACACAATTTTATTTTTTTTAAAAAAATAATTTAATAAATAAGTTAAAATTGTAATTATAATTACAAGATAAAAATCAGACATCTGTACTGACTTTGGCCTCTTTTAAGTCACTTTCGATCATATCTTTCACTAGTGCTTTAAAAGTATATTTTGGCTTAAAGCGTAATTTTCTAAAAGCTTTAGTGCTATCTCCTCTTAAATAATTCACTTCATTTGGTCTAAAATAGTTTTTATCTATTCTAATAATTATTTCTTTTTTTTCATTTTTATTTTTTATGTAGCCTACTTCTTTTAAACCTTTGCCACTCCAAAAAATTTTTATATTAAGAAGTTCAGATGCTACTCTTATAAAATCCCTGACAGAATAAGCTTCACCTGTTGCTATAACGTAATCCTCTGGTTTTTTTTGCTGTAAAATTCTCCATTGCATTTCAGTGTAGTCTTTTGCATGTCCCCAATCTCTTTTTGCATTCAAGTTTCCTAGATATAGTATTTCTTTAGAGCCTAACTTTTTTTTAGCAAGAAAACGCGTAATTTTTCTTGTTACAAAAGTTTCTCCTCTTCTGGGACTTTCATGATTAAACAAAATACCATTACAAGCAAAAATTCCATAAGACTCTCTATAAACTGAGGTTATCCAATATGCATATAGTTTTGCAACACCGTAGGGAGATTTAGGATGAAATTTTGATTTTTCAGTAAAAATTGATTTTCCATAAGTTTCACCAAATAATTCTGAGGTACTAGCCTGATAAAATTTTATATTTTTAATTTTTAAAAACCTTATTGCTTCTAAAATTCTTAACGTTCCTATTCCAGAAACTTCTGATGTATATTCGGGATTATCAAACGATACACCTACATGACTTTGGGCACCTAAATTATAAACTTCATTAGGTTTGATTTTGTGAATAATATTATAAATGCTATTACTATCAGTTAAGTCTCCATAGTGTAAAAAAAAATTTGGCTTATTGTGAGGATCAACGTATAAATGATCAATTCTTTTAGTATTAAAAGTTGACGATTTTCTTATCAAGCCATGAACAATGTAATTTTTTTTTAGTAGCAACTCAGCTAGGTAAGATCCATCCTGACCAGTAATACCAGTAATTAAAGCAACTTTTTTTTTCATTTTTATGATATACGCTCTTAATATAGATATTAAGATTAGAAAACCATCCTAAAATTTAATTATTTATTCATTTACCATTAATTTTTTAAAAAAGCAAAAAATCATTTATTTTATATGATTTTCACTTAGCATTAAGAGATAATTAAATACAGGCCATAATTTTTTAAAACTTTTGCTTTAATTATTAAATTAAAAAATTATCTGCCTAAGATATTTAGTTTGAATTAGATATTAAGAAAAATTCTAAACAATTAACTTTAAAATCAAAAGGTACAATTTTGACTTATATTATGAATTAAAATATCTTAAGTTAAGTACAAAATTATTTATTCTAATTATAATTTATTGAAATTTTTATTTTCTTAATTATTGCATAAAAAGTTAATCTTGCAGTAAAAAATAAAGAATATATAAAACTATAATTTAAATTAAATCTATATAATCTAAAAGCATCTAGAAGTTTTTGTATTACTGATGATGACAATGAATTTTTGTTTGCTCTCCATGACGAAAGATACTGGCTTAAACCATGTATAAATTTTATCTTCTTAGCAATTTTTAACCATAGGAGATAATCTTCTTTGGTTCTTAAGTTGCTGAATTTATTTTTATTAAAAAATTTTTTTTTTAATATAATTGTAGATAAACCTATATCACAACTTTTAAGAAGTTCATGGTAATTAAATCTATTTAAAGTTTTAAAGTTTCCTATAATTCGTGACTGTTCATTTATAATAAAATAATTTGTATATGAAATTTCTAGATTATTTTTTAACATAAATTTTAATTGTTCATCTAATTTATTTTTTTCCCAAACATCATCTGCATCACAAAATGCTATATATTTTCCTTTTGCTTTTAAAATGCCTTTATTTCTAGAAATACCTGCCCCATAATTTTTATTATTAATTATAAGTTTTTTAATTTTTATTTTTCGTAAAATATTTTTAACAAAATCCAATTCATCCAAACATATGTCATCATAAATAACTATTACCTCATAATTTTTATAAGTTTGTTTACAAATAGAATCGATTGTCTCTTGAAAAAACTTTTTTTTTCTATGATAAGGGATAATAACTGATATGAGATCATTTTTTTTCATGCAAAATAATAATAAATTAAATTTTTATATTTTATTATTTTTTTCATTATTTTGCTTTATATCAATATTTTTTTAAATTTCTTTGATAAAAAAAAAATTACTCTATCAATTAAAAAGAACAATTTTGTTATAGCAACATATTTTTTAACTTATTACATAAGTTTAAATTACACATATTTTTTAGGTTTGTAATTTAATATATCTTTAATTCGACCTATTAGTCTAAAAAAATAAAATTTAGATATTATAATATTTTTTTTTTTGAAAAAAAACAAATTAAATAATATTTGCAATGTTAAAAAAACAAGTTTTAAAAAAATTATAAGTATACTTTTTTTTTTATAAATTATTTTATCAATCTGATTTCCTGAATATCCATATCTTAAATTTCTCTTTAAAAACCAGTCAATTTTTTCCCTATTATTTTGATATTGTTCAGTAACGATAGCAAATTTATTCCATTTCATTTTCATTCCACTCATAGATAATTGTGAAAAAAATAATTGATCACTACCTCCATAATTTTTTAAATTCTCATCAAATTCTATTTTTTTAATCTTAAAAATATCACTTGAAAAAAAGCAATTATTAGTTGCAATCCAGCTTGTATTTTGTTTATGTTTTTTTTTTAATTCTAAAGCGTCAAAATAGATTTTGAATTTTTTATTCTTTATTTCATGATATTGAGGTCCTCCTACAACTTGACACTTTTCCTGTTTTATGAATTTATACATATTAATTAGCCAATATTTATCAACCAAACAATCATCATCTATAAAACCTGCGTAATCAAATTTATTTAATCTTAAAAATTTTAAAAATTTATTTCGAGAGTATGGAATATTGGGTCTTGACGAGAAAATAAAAATACTTTTAGTTGGATTGATGATTTTTTTGATTAATTCATTTATATGATTTATTTTATGATCAATTATAAAAACAAATTTAAGATTTAGTCTATTATCTATTTTTAAAGCATTCAATGACCTCAAACTTTTTGTAAGGAGATTCAAATTTTTTTTACTAATCAATTGGCATAAATAAATTTTCATTTAATGATCTTTTTAAAATTTTTGAAAATTCTTAAAATATATATAAAGTAAACAATCATTTTGTTTTGGCCATTATCTATCCTAATTCGATTACATTCCCTAAGATATTCTATAAATCTTATTCTAGATGATAAGCCACCTGGTCTAAAGTTACCTAAGATTTCCTCTTTTTTTGTAGAAATACCTTTAAGATTGAATTTTTTTATCATTCTTAAAAATAAGTCATAATCAGCTGAATATTTATATTTTAAATTATACAGACCTACTTTTAATTGTGAGTTTCTCTTAATGAAAAAACCTACTGAATGGGTTGTATAAAAGCCAAAACTCCAATTAATCTTTTTAGGATAAAAACCATATCTTAATTTATATTTATAAACGCTACCAAATAAAAAATCTAAATCTGAAATTTTGTTAAAATATTCATTTACTATTTCAAGAGCATTTTTATAATAAATATCATCTGAGTTTAAAATTCCAATAATATCCCCTGTTGAATTTTCTATGCCTACATTCATTGCATGGTATAGACCTTGATCATTTTTATTTACTATTAATTTTATATTCCCATTAAAATTATTAACTATATTAAGAGTATTGTCAGTTGAATTTCCATCAACAATAATATGTTCATAATTCTTATAAGACTGATTTTTGATACTTTTTATATTTTCTAATAAATATTTCTCTGAATTTTTTGTAACCGTAATTATTGAAATTTTAAAATTTTTCATTTAGTTAAGTTTAAAATCATATTTTCATATTTTCTTAAGTTTTTTTTTAAATCAAATCTATTGAGATAATTTTTAGCATTTAAAGATTTATCTTTTAATCTTTTTTGATTTTGATGAAATGATAAAAGTTTTTGAGATAAATTTTTATAATCACTTGGCTCAAAAAGATCACCAAGTTTACCGTTGAGTAAAATTTCTTTTGGACCCGTAGGACAATTAGATGAGATAATTGGAACATTATATTTCTGTGCCTCAATTAAAACGTTTGGCAATCCCTCAAATTTAGATGTTAAAACAAATATATCACATTCATTTAAATATTTTTCTGCTTGAGATTTAAAACCAATTAAAGTGATAAATTTCCTTAGTTTCAAATTATAAATTAAATTCTGTAATTTAGTTTTAAGCTTTCCTCGACCAATGATGCAACAATGAAAATTAATTTTTTTTTCTTTTAATATTTTTAAACTTTTAATTAATGTTGATTGATCCTTTTGCAATGTTAATCTTCCAATATTTAAGATTTTAAGGTCAACTTTTTTTTTAAAAATGTTTTTTTTATTTTTTATTTTATTTTTATCTAGCAAATTATAAATAAGTTTTGGTTTCAAGTTAATTTGACACAATTCATTATAAAAAACCTTTGAATTAACAATTATTTTATCTGATAAAGAATATACAAATTTAAAAAAATACAGTTTTAAATTATTATTAATATATTTTTTTAGACTAGTATTTAATCTAATTATAATTTTAAAATTAAATATTTTAGAAACTAAAATAGACAAAATATTTGACTGAAATGAAATAATTAGGTTTTTTTTAAAAATGAAGTTATTAAGTAATAAATATAAGCATATAATTGATTTAAACAATCTGCTTTTTTTTTTAAAAGAATTTTTTTTGGGAAAAATTTGTTTTAAATTTTTAAGGTTTTTACTATTTATTCTATTTGCGGTAATAAGATAAACATTTTTATATCTATTTGATAAATATTCTAAAAGTAAAATTAAATTTTTTTCAACTCCACCACCTTCAATTGAGGGTATAAAAAATATTATATTTCTTCTCACATTAAAATTTAAAAATTTTTTTATATATTTTACCCAAAACTACAACGATTATTACAAATATACTTTGATTGTTATTAAATCTAATTTTTATTTCATTCTTTAAAATTTTAAAAAAATTATGTTGTGTTGAGTATCCACTATTACCTAAATTTCCAAATATCTCATTTCCTTTTGTATGAACTCCTTTAAATTTATGTTTTACCACCATCCTGTATAACAATTCTTGATCAGTTTGAATTTTGTAATTTAAATTTAAATATCCTGTTTTTTTTAAAGAATTTTTTCTAACATAAAAACCTACAACAGATGAAGGTATAATATTTAAATTCTTATAAATTATTTCAGGGTTATATCCTCCTAAAACCTTATTATCCTTAATAACTGTCCCGCAAACAAAATCTATTTTTGGATATTGGTTAATATACTTAACGAGAATATTAATTGCATTTTTATAAAGTACATTTGAAGAGTCGACTATTCCAATATACTCTCCATTTGCTAATTTAAAACCTTTATTCCAAGCATCCCACATTCCATTATCTTTTTCACTGATCCACAAATCAACTCTATTATTAAATTTCTTCAATTTATTTAAAGTTGACTCGCCTGAATTTCCATCAATTATAATTATTTCAATATTTTTATATTTCTGGTTTAAAACAGATTTAATTGATCGAATTATTGTTGATGATTTATAATTAGGCATTACAATTGAAATTAAGGGTAATTTATATTTATTTTTTTTAAAAATTCCTTTAATTATAAGTCCGCCTTTATTTATTTTTTTATTATTGATATAATTATTTAGAAATTTGTTATTTGATTTATTCACAAAATATTTTTGTTAATGATTGTTATGATACCAATCAATTGTTTCTTTCAAGCCTTCTTTGATTTTCACACTTGGTTTCCATCCAAGTCTATTAATGAATGAAGAATTAAGAATTTTTCTCATTGTACCGTCGGGAAATTTTTTATTAAATTTTAAATTTTTTTTTGCTCCAGTCAGGTTATTAATAATTAGAGCAAATTTTTTTATAGAAAAATCTTTTCCTGAACCAACATTAATTAGGGACTCATTTTTTATATGATTTAATAATTTTTTATTGTTATTAATTTTTAGATCAAGCAGATATCCAATTGCACATGCTAGATCGTCTACATGCATAATTTCTCTCTTGGGTAATCCTGATCCCCAAATTTCAACTGATGGTTTTTTTCTTTCTTTTGCTTCAATAAACTTTTTTATTAATGCGGGTATAAAATGACTATTTTTTAAATGAAAATTATCAAATGGTCCATACAAATTGCAAGGCATTAAAGTAAAATAATTTGTTTTATATTGTTGATTATAAAATTCACAAACTTTTAAACCAACAATTTTTGCTAATGCATATGCTTCGTTGGTTTTTTCCAGTTCACTTGATAATAAATATTTTTCTTTGATAGGTTGTTTGGAGTTTTTAGGATAAATACAAGAGCTCCCTAAATTAATCAAATGTTTAATTTTTAATTTAAAAGCTACATTAATCAAATTTAATTGAATAAAAATATTTTCATTCATAAATTCTACAGGATATTTCGAATTTGCGAGAATACCTCCAACTTTACCTGCGCAGTTAATAATTATATTTGGTTTTTTTGTTTTTATAAATTTTTCAATTTCTCCAATGTTCAGCAAATTTAACTCTTGTTTAGAGGCAAAAATTATGTTTTTTACACCTTTTTTTTGTAAGTATCTTATGACAGCTCTACCAACCATGCCTCTGTGACCAGCCACATAAATTCTAAAATTTTTCAAAAATTTTTTTTTCATTTTTTTTAAAATAGCTTATAAATTAGTAAAAAAATTAAATTATAAAATTAATATTTACAATACAACAAGTAAATTCTAAATTTTTTTTGTAAAATTTAATAATTAACTTACATGGTCTTAAATAATATCTATAAATGCCCAAATAAAAAATGTGAAGGCAAAATTAAAATCAAATATAATTTTGAAAGTTTAAATATTAAAAACATAAATTTTAATTGTACTACTAACACATATTCAAAACCAAAAATTTTTTATTGTGAAAAATGTGAAATAATGTTTTCAGAATTGATTTATAACTTTGATAAAAAACAAATTGAAAATCGTTATGAGAATGTAGAAGACCAAAAATATATATCTCAAATTAAATACAAAAAATTTTATTTTCAAAAATTCTTCAATAATATTAGCAATCAAATTGACATTAATGCTAATGTTTTAGAAATCGGATCTTATTATGGAGTTTTAGGTTCAATCATAAATACTAAAATAAAAAAATACTCAGGTCTAGAATTATCAAAACACGGTGCAAATTTCTCAAAAAAAAAATTTAATTTAAAAATCTTTAATGAAAGTATTCAACAACACATGCGTAGAAAAATAAAATATGATGTAATCATTATGGCAGATGTCATAGAGCATTTTAAAGATCCATATGAGGTCTTTTCACAAGTCTATAGATTGTTAAACAAAAAAGGTAAGTTAATTTTATCAACATTTAATATGGACTCAATGTATGCAAAATTAACAGGGAAAAATTACCACTGGATCATACCTTTTCACTTAGTCTATTTTTCAAATAAAACTTTAAGAGATTTTGGAAAAAATAATAAATTAGAATTATATAAAATACAAAATGATCCTAGATATGTTAGTTTTGGATATTTATTGGAAAAATTGAAACTAATTTTTCCTTTAGGAGGTAAGATTTTTCAATTTTTAAATAAATTTAAATTTTTAAGAAATTTAACTGTAAAAGTTAATTTAGGGGATTTAAATATATATTATTTCATAAAAAGTGATTAGAAATTTTAAAAAATTCCATTTAGTCTATATATCTTTTTTTTTAATTACAGCTAAATGGATTTCTTCTTATTATTTTTTTAATGAAAGCATTGATGTTAAAATAATATTTGAAAGCGTCACTGATGGAAAATATTATTATCCCTTAATAAAATACTTATCAGATTTTAATTTTAGTAATTCATTTGACCCTAAAATCAATAATTTAAATATAATTCCAATACCTTTTTCAAGTTTATTCTTGCATGCTCTTTTTTTAAAATTCTTAAACTTTTATTCCTTTATATTTTTAGAATTTTTATCATTAACTATATTCTTAATTTTGCTCTACAAAATAAACCGTCTAATATTTTCTAAAAAAATTGCATTATTTTTTTCAATAATATTATTGAGTTCACCAATAATAATTGACCTTCTATCATTAAGTGAATTTCAAATTTTAAAAATATTTCAAAATAATTTTTATAATTTTAGGGTACCTCGTCCGATGATATCAAATATATTTTTATTTGGTTTTATTTATCTCTTGCTAAAAATGATTATAAAAAAATTTTATACAATAAAAAATTTTTCATTAATGGGGATTATTTTAGGTTTAAGCTTATCAAGTTTTTATTATTACTTTTTTTTACAAATATTATCTTTGATATTTTTGATTATTATTAAATTTAAATTTAATATACTAAACGAAATAAAATTTAATTTTAAATATTATTTAATTTTTATTATCACATTAATTGTAACAACACTCCCCTTTTTAGTAAATTTATATTTTCATGAAGAAATTTTTACTAAACGACAATGTGTATTTAAATTAAATTATGAATATAAACTAACTTTAATTAAATTTTATTTAAATCAATTTTTTGAATTTAAATTTTTATTTGTCTTTGGATTAATCTCTTTATCTTTTATGTTAATTAATTTTTCTAAGTTGAAAATTAAATATATGATATTTAATAATGTTTTTTATTTGATTTTTATTTCTTCAATAATTAATCCACTTTTTTTTATTATTATCTCTCCAAAAGCTTGTGTATTTTATCATTTCAATAATTTGATAATAATTACGTCTCTTTTGTATTTATTTTATTTAGTGAGTATTTTGTTGAATGAATATTTTATCAATACTCTGAATAAAATTTCTATTTTTTTTTGCATTATATTAATGATTATTTTTTCTTATACTTTTTACGAAGAAAATAATAAAAAGGTTTCAAATCAAACATATAAAGATCAAAGATATGACTTTAATAAAATAATCCAAAAAATAAAAAGTAAGAAAAAAATTAATAATACCTCAATTCTTACATTCGAAACAGATTTCATGATTTGGGCTATAATGAGCGATGTCAAATATCTGACCTTAATAAATGGTTTGTTTACCTCAAAAACTGACTTAATGATTGAAAAAGATATTTATACTGCATTTAAGATTTTAAATCTAGATAAAGAAAATTTTGAAAAATTTCTAAGAAATGACAATGACAAGTCTAATTGGCGATATTTAAATAAAAATATTCAAAAGTTTTTTTTCTATAAATATCAAGCAAACTCAATGGTCACATTTGAGAATACATATGATTTTTCTAAGGAGGAATTAATTTATATTAATAATAGTTCACCGCTTCTTCAGCAACAGTCAATTATACCTAAATTTGAAATAAAACGTTTACTTAATGAATACGATAATTTTAACGAAGAATATGATTATCCAAACTATATTATTTTAAGTAAAAATAGTAATTTTTATAAATTAGATGAAATAAAAATCTATAATTATTGCAAAAAATTTGATGGAAAAATATTTTTATTACTAGAATTCAATGATAATAACACTTGTGGCTCAGGTTCAAAATGAAAAAAAATTTAATTTTTTTTTTAGCAAGATTTGGAAGAGGTGGTGCGGGAAATTCGGTTTTTAAACTCTGTAATAATTTAGATAAAAATAAATATAAAATTTCTATAATTTGTTTAAATTTTTGTGCCTATGAAAAAAAATTAAAGGAAAATGGTGTAAAAGTTTATAAAATTAAAGCAAAAAGAATTTTATTCACTATTTTTAAATTAAGGAAATTAATAATTGATTTAACTAAAAAAAATAAAAAAAATTATCTAATTTCAAATATTAATTATACTAACTTATTATGTGCTATTTTTATTAAAAAAAATAACAACCTCAAGATCATAGCAATAGAAAGGACACCATTTCAAGAGCTTGAAATATATTTTAATTTTGTAGATAAACTAAAAAAGAATATAATAAAATTTTTAATACCATTTTTTTATAAAAAATTTGATCTAATTTTATGTAACTCAAAACATCTTGGTAATTATTTAAAAAGTAAATATAAAATTTCCTCAAAAACTTTATTTCCACCTTCTCTTGCTAATTTTAGCAAAAAAAAATTATTTAAAAAAAAAAATAATAAAAAATATATCAGAACAGTTACAGTTTGTCGTCTCTCAAAAGAAAAAAATATTTTAGAAATATTAAATGTGTTAAAAAGTATAAATTATAATATTAAATTAGATATTATCGGTAATGGTCCTGAAAAAAAAAATATAATTAATCAAATTAGATATCTTGGTTTAAAAAAAAAGATAAAGTTATTGGGCTTTAAAAAAAATCCAATACAATTTCTTAAAAAATATGATCTTTATATAAATTCATCTTATTTTGAAGGTTTCCCAAATTCAGTTGTTGAAGCTGCTTCAGCTGGGGTACCAATTATAGCTTCACAAAGCCATGGCGGAATCAATGAAATCCTTCTTAAAGGGAAAGCAGGTGTAATTTATAAATCCCCAAGGCAATTAAAAAAAAATATTATTAATTTTATTCACAATCGAAAAATTTTTTATACTAAAGCCATAATTGCAAAAAAAAATACTTATAATTTTTTTTTGAAAACTCATGTAAAAAAATTTGAGGAATTAATTAATCAAATTTAAAAATTATAATATTTTTTAAACCATTGTAATGTGTTTAATAAACCTTGATCTATAGAGGTAAATTTATAACCTTTTATGAATTTTAATATTTTGTTGTTTTGACCATGTGTTTTAACAACATCAGCCTTTTGTAATTTTCTTTTATAAAGTTTTGGTTTTTTTTCAGTAATTAAATTAATTTTTTTTGTTATCTCATACAAATCAATTGGATTATTAGAACAAATATTAAATATTTCATGCTTAATTTTTTTTTTTGAAAAAATTAATTTCTTTAATATTTCACATACATCTTTAATATAAGTAAAATCTCTAGTGTGATGTCCAAAATTATTTAAAAAAAATTTATTTTCTGATTTATAGCTTGAAGTCAAATATTTCATCATAAACATATCAGGTCTACCCCATTCTCCAAAAACAGTGAAAAATCTCAATCCAATAAATGAAATATTGTATTGTTCAGAAAAAACCTCAGCTATTTCTTCATTTATTTTTTTTGATAAAGCGTAAATATTTTTTGGACTAACTGAATGACTTTCATTTAAAGGAAATTTTTTTGAGTCCCCATAAATAGAACTTGATGATGCATAAATAATTTTTTTAATATTATTGTTTTTTGCTAAACTAATTAAATTATAAAATCCAGTAATATTATTATCGACGAACTCATCGGGCTTTATCAATGAATACCTTACACCTGCTTGTGCTGCGAGATTTATAATTAGATCTATATTTTTATTTTTAAAAAAATTAATTAATTTTTTTCTATTTAAAATATCTAATTTTTTAAATGTAAAATTTTTATATTTCTTTAATTCATTTATACGATCTTTTTTTAATTTAATGGAATAATATGAGTTTAAATTATCAATTCCAATTAATTTAATTTTTTTATGGTCGGCTAAAGATCTTGCTAAATTAAATCCGATAAATCCTGCGCAACCCGTAATTAGTATTTGCATAATAAAAGTATTGTTATATCAATTATTTTTTTTTAACTATATAAATATTTATGATTAAAATTTGTGTGATTGGCCTTGGATATGTTGGGTTACCTATATGCCTTAAATTAGCTGAAACTTTTGAGGTAGTTGGTTATGATATTAACAAGAATAGAGTTTTAGACTTATCAAATGGAATAGATAAAAATGATGAATTTAGTAAAAATGAAATAAAAAAAAACAGAGTTTTTTTTACAAATAACCTCATAAACGTAAAAAATGTAAATTTTTATATTATTTGTGTTCCCACGCCTATAGATAAAAGAAAAAAACCGAACTTAGAATATGTGAAAGAGAGTTTTAATTTAATATCTAGGAAAATTAAAAAAGATGATATTGTTATTCTAGAGTCAACAGTTTACCCGGGTGTTACAGGAAAATTCACGAAGTTTCTTGAGAGTAAATCAAAATTAAAAAATAATATTGATTTTCATATATGTTATAGTCCAGAAAGAATAAATCCTGGTGATAAAAAAAATAAATTAACGAATATCAAAAAAATTTTAGCTTATGAGGGTCGTAACTTAAATATTAAAAAAAATTTATTTAAAGTTTATAATAAAATTTGTAAAAAAATAATTTTTTCTAGAAATATTAAAGAGGCTGAAACAGCAAAAGGAATAGAAAATATTCAGAGAGACTTAAATATTGCGCTCTTCAATGAAATACTACTCATATGTAATTCACTTAAAATTAATTTTAATGAAGTAATCAAACTTGCTTCTTCAAAATGGAATTTCTTAAAATTTGAACCTGGTTTAGTTGGTGGTCATTGTTTGCCTGTTGACCCATATTATTTAACATATATTGCAAAAAAAAATAATTATGCTTCGAAAGTAACTTTATCCGGAAGAGAGGTAAATGATCATATGAAAGATTACGTGATAAAGTTTACAGAAAATTTTATAAAATTAAATTCTAAAAAAAAGCAAAAAAAAATTTGCATTATGGGTCTTACTTATAAATATGGAGTTTCTGATACAAGAAATTCACAAAAAATTGAAATTTTTAATCACTTTAAAAAAAAATATAAAAAAACTAAAGCTTATGACCCATATCTTTATGGTTTTAACAATATATCAAAAGGAGAGATTGACTCTTTTGATTTTATTTTATTTCTGTCTAAAGGTAAAAAATTTGAAATAATTTCAAAAAAAATAAATAAAAAAAAAACTATAGACCCATTTTTTTATTTTTAATTATAATCTATTTTTTTTATTTAATTAAAAATTTTTTTTAATTGTTGAAAATGACTGAACAAAGTAAAGTTTTTTGTATATTTTTTCATTTTAAGTTTTTTTGAATATAAATCTTCATGTTTCATTTCTTTAAATAAAAAATAATTATTAATTAAAGACGTCTTATTTTTATTTTCAAATAAAAATCCATTATTTGATTGATTTAATATTTCTGATGGACCTGTATTTGAGTCAGCAGCAAAAAGTGTTTTATTTAAAAAACCTGTTTCTACTAATACAAATCCTGGATCCTCATAAATAGAGCTTGAAATAAAAGATTCACAATTATAAATATAATTAAAAACATTTTTTTTATGCCCTTCTAAAAAAACACTTTTAGATAAACCTAAATTTGATATTAAATTTTCTAAATTTTTTTTTTCCTCTCCATTACCTAAAATTATGAGTATTAAATCTATATATTTTTTTTTTATTTCTTTAAAAGCCTCAATCAATAATGAATAATTTTTTTGTTTTGTTAGACGTCCTATACTTAAAATATAATTTTTGTCTAAAAATTTTTTATCAATTCTCTCTTTTTTTAAATAGTTTATTTTTGAAACGTTAATGATTGGATCATAAACAATATGAACTTTGTCATATGGAAAAATATTTTGATCTAAAAGTTTTTTTGAAGAAGAATATGTTGGACATGTAATTTTAAAAACTTTTCGTGAGAAAAGAGACCAAAAAAATTTTCTTATTGGATTCAATTTTGGTGTCCCAGAAATTCTAATAATTAGTTTGCTTTTAAAATCAAATAAAAAAAATAATAGTAATGGTAATGAAATAATTAGATGAGCAACAATATAGTCAGGTTTTTCTTTTTTAAGTTTTTTTTTCAAAGAAATAAAACTTAAGATAAATATTGTAAATTGTGATAATCTACTTTTAAAATAACTACCTTTTGGTAATAAATTGTAATAATTTTTTTTATATAATTGAATAACATTAATATCTTTTAATTTTTCATTTTTAGTTTGCCATTCACCACATGCATCAAGAATACTGGGCTCGTAAAAGTTTTTTTCATCATACTTTTGAATGGACTTTATAGAGTTTACAACTGCATCTATAGTAGCAATATTTGACAAAAATGGGGACCAATAAAAAATTTTCTTCAAAAATTTAACCTTATTTATTATAATATTTTTTCATTATATCATAAGTTCTTTGGAGTCCTTGATTAATATCAAATTTTGGTTTCCAACCTGTAAGCTCAGAAATTTTTTTAATATTTGTATTAAATTTCATAGGTCCGGATACAGAATAGTTTTTCGAAATTATTTTTTTTCCAGATAAATTTTCAATGATATTGCAAATATTTTCTAACGAATTCATGCTACCTGATCCAAGGTTTAATGTACCTACAAAATCTGTTTTAAGAATTGATAGTACTGCATCTGCTGCATCTTCAGTAAAAATAAAATCTCTTAATGGTTCTTTTGACCAAATTTCAACTTGATTTTTCTCAAAAATATCTTGCATAATTGTAGGTATTAAGTCTGGTCTTTTTAATCTTGTGTATCCATAAATGTTACTCAATCTAATAATAATAGAAGGTACTTCTTTTGAAAAAAAATTTACAATTTGTTCTGATAAAAATTTACTGAAGACGTATTTATTTATATAAGGGTTAATTTCCTGATTTTCATCTACAGGTAAAACAAATTTGTTTTGGTCATATAAAAGAATTGTTGTGAAGCAAATAAATTTTTTTATCTTTCTTTTTGAAAAATATGACAATGCTTGGTGAAGTGGGTATACATTAAAATCTAATCCCATATTTTCATACTGGTTAATTTCATGATGATTAGAGCTTCCAATTAAAAAAATTACTTTATCAAAATCAATATCATCCAATTTATTTATTTCATTTAAATCTTTAATAAAAATATGCTTATTTTTACATTCTATTGGCGGTTTGGTTCTTCCAACAGAAATTATATTTTCATCTTTTGATAAAATTACTGGCCCAAAAAAACCGCTACCACCAAATAAGATTGTTTTACTCATTTCAAATTTTTTATTTTTTTATTATAAATTTCAGATATACCATCTGATAATTTCTTTAATACTAATGATGGAAACATTTTTCTAAATATAGAGATATCGATATCTTTTCTAATTTGTCCATTGGGTTTTGTTGAGTCATAATGAATTTCAAGGTGCTCGGCATCACATGCCTTTAATGCAATTTTAGCAATTTTAGCAACAGTATAATTTTCATCAGTTGCAACATTCATATTTATGAATTTGTCTTTTTCTATCATTTCCTTAATTACATCTGCCAAATTTTTTGCATGCATAAATTGTCTATATGGTGTTCCATCGCCAAAAAGAATAATCTTATTTTTATTATTTTTTTTTGCATAGATAATTTTTTCAATTAATGCTCCAACAAAATGACCCTGAATTTCATCAAACTTATCATATTCACCATAGAGATTGCATGGAATTAGATAATTATATTTTGTTTTAAATTTTTTGTTATACATATCAATTTGAATAGCCATACATCTTTTTGCATAAGAGTAAGAAAAAAGATCTGCATGAGGGGCGCCTTCAATTAATTTATCTTCTTTAATAGGATAGGAATTAATCTGATCAGGATATATGCAAGAACTTAACATACCAGTAAATCTTGACACCTTTGATTTAAAACTTTCTTGAAGGACGAATGTGTTCATTAATATATTTTCCTCAAAATATTTGACAGGCTCTTCAATATTGTGATGTACACCACCGACAAGAGCTGCTAAATGAACGACTATATTTGGTTTGATCTCTTTAAACATTTTTTTTACTTGATCTTGTTGGGTTAAATCAAAATCTTTTGAGTTTACATATACTCCATCAGGAATAATTTCTTTTAAATATGTACCAACTAAACCTGTGCCACCTGTTACTAATATTATTTTTTTCATAAACTATTTTTTTGATAAAAAAAAGTATCCAATTGGATAAATTTTTTTTGGATTTGTTTTGATGAGAATACTTATAATTTTATCAAATATAATTGACAGTAAAATCATTAATTGAAAAACAATCGGTATATATTTTAAATAACTTCGTAATATTGAAATACAGGCTAAGAAAGGTCCTATACCTAAAGCTTCAATTTTAATGTTTTTGTATCCTTTTTTTTTTAGAAGGAGTTCTAAATTATCATAAGTATATCTTGAAAAATCTTTTGGAGCCCCATGAATTCTAAATAAGAAAGGTGTTGAGCCAATTATACAGCCATTTTTTTTTAGAAGATATTTAATATTTTTTAAAGCTGTCTCAGGTTTAGATAGGTGTTCTAAGACATTAAAAATTATAACAAAATCAAATTTTTTATTTATTTTAATTTTTTTTTGTAAATCTATTTTTATAAATTTTTTATTTTTAGTTTTAATGTTTGAGTAAGTAACATTAATATTTCTGTTTTTGGAAAACATAAAGTTTTTTTCCATATTCTCATCAGCACCAAATTCGATGACGTTTCCAAAAACTTTTTCTCTTTTAAAAGCTTGCAGTTGTAATATCCTAAGTATTGATTTATTTGAGAAAATTAAATCAAAATAGTTCATCTTTTATCATTTTAATTATCATCTTTTGAAAACCAATTTTTGGTTTCCATCCTAAGATTTTTTTTGTTCTTTTGATGTCTGCTTTATAACCTTGAATATCTGTGTTTCTTTTAAATGCACTAACATTATAAATTAAATTTTTTTTTTTAATCTTTAATATTTTAAAAACCTCATCAACAAAATTCTTCAGTGAATAAACCTTCCCTGATCCTATAATAAAATCTGTAGGTTTTTTTCTTTGAAGCATTTTCCAGATTGCTTGAACATATTCAGGCGCCCATCCCCAATCTCTTTTAATATTAATGTTTCCAAGTTTTAGTTTAATATTTTTATTATTTTTTATTTTCTTTGAAACTTCAATAATTTTCTTTGTCACAAACTCATCTGATCTTAGGGGAGATTCGTGGTTAAATAATATGCCTGTACAACAATAAATTTTATAATGTTCTCTATATATTTTTGTAAACCAATATGATGAAGCTTTTGCTACACCATAAGGACTTTGGGGATCAATTTTAGAATAAAGTCCATATGTATTTTTCTTATTATTTCCATAAAATTGTCCTGAACCTGCATTAAATAATTTTAGTTTTAATTTTTTTTTTTTTATTTCCTCTAGAATATTTAGTAAACCAATTACATTACTATTCATTGATTTAAAAGGATCTTCAAAAGACCCTATTACTGATGAATAGCCTGACAAAAAATAAATCTCATCAATATTTTTATTTATCAATTTGTTACAGAACTTTTTATCTGATGCATTACCTTGAATTAATTTTACTTTTTCCAAAATTTTTAATCTTTTTAACCTATATAAATTTTTATAATTTTTATTTCTTGTGACCCCAACTACTTTGTAATTTTTAGATAACAAAAAATGCGCTAGATAACTTCCATCTTGACCACTAATCCCAAAAATTATTGCACTTTTATTAATTGCCATACAAATATTACTACTATTATAAATTTAAAATATGTATAAACCATGTTATATGCCTAATACTCTCATATTCACAGCAACTTACAATGAAGCAGATAATATTGCAAAATTTTTAGATAAATTATTATCAATTAATTCAAATCTTAATATTTTAATCATAGATGATAATAGTCCTGACAAGACATATGAAATTATAGAAAAGTATTCAAAAAAATATCAGAACATAAAGTTAATTTTGAGAGATAGCAAACTTGGATTAGATACTGCACATAAATATGCTTATACTTTTGCAAAAAAAAACAATTATGAAAAATTGATTACGATGGATGCTGATATGTCTCATGATCCAGATGAGATTCCAAAAATGATTAAAATCTTAGATGATAAACCTTTTGTCATAGGATCAAGATATGTGGAAGGTGGGAAATGTGAAATGTCAATTTTCAGATTATCTTTAAGTGTATTGGGCAATAGATTCATAAAATATATTTCCAAGATTGATAGTGAGGAATTTACGACTTCTTTTAGAGGCTTTAATTTAAATATGTTAACTGATTTTGATTTAAACAATGTCAGATCTAAAGGATATAGTTTTTTTATGGAGTCAATATTCAATCTAAATAATCATTCAATTAAGATCCATCAAATCCCAATATATTTTAAAAATAGAACTCAAGGAAAATCTAAAATTCCAAAGCTAGAAATTTTAAGAACATTAAAGAATTTATTTATTCTAAAATATTTTAGAAAATAAATATTTTAAACTTTAATTTTCTCTATTATAAGTTTTCAATGAAAGCAATAGAAGGAGTGTTTTCTAAAATCATAACAACTTGATTAATATCTTTAATATAAATAAGATCTCTTATTCTCTCACCAATTGGAATGATATTTATATATTCTATTTCATTAAAATTTTTATCAAATCTTAAGTGATGAATAGATCTTCTTCCAGGTGCTGGGGTATTGCCCATTGCTGACATAAAAAAATCTCTTTCCGAATTCTTAAAAAAACCATCAACATTAACAATCGCACTTGGAGCTACTGAATTTTTTTTATACCAATAAACTGGCTCTTGGAACCCATTCTCTTCATGATTACTATATTTAAGTTCCTCAATAATATTATACTCAACTTTACCATAACTTGCTACTGGCCAACCAAAATTTTTATAATCATAAAAATCGGATTTTCTGAGAACGTTAATCTCATCTCCTCCTTGTGGTCCATGTTCTGTCATTAAAAGCACATCAGATTTTTTGTGATAATATGCACCTTGAGTATCTCTCATCCCTTTGGCAATTAAGGTAAAGTTTTTAGAAACATAATTTATTTGAACTAGTTTTCCCCATAAAGATTTATCATTTTGCACGTCTTTAAACATTTGACCATCACCAATTGTAAAAAGAAAACTTTCACCATCATAAGGAACCATTTTTCCGCCAGTATGATTTGACATCTTAGGACTACACTCTTTGAAACTAAAAAAATCTTTAAATTCAACATATTCAAAATCAAGATTTCCAGAAATAATTGCAATATTATAACAATTATTTTCAATTTTTTTTTGATAACTTAAGTAAATTTTTTTATCATTAATCATAATTCCTCTAAAACCAAATCTACTTTTTGAATAAATAATTGGGTCATCAACTATTTCTCTAATATTTGAGGAAATTCTATTTAGTATTATATTATTGTCTCCAATTTTATCTAATTCTATAAAATTTATTTCTCCTTCGCCTGATAAAACAAATATTTTATTGTCAAATTCATACAAATATCCACCTGGTTTTCTATCATTTAATTGCCATGGAATTGATGGAAGATAATACTTAGTCAATTTATAAGATTTTTTATCTTCATCAAAGACTTCTAATTCCGAAGTTACAGGTAAAATAGATTGATTTTTTGTAATGTCATGATTTTTAATATTTTGTATTCTTTGTAGTTGATATGAATTGTACTCAAGTAAATTAATTTTTTCTTCCAATCTTTTATTAATTTTTTTTAGATTAGATATTTCATTATTTAATTTAAAAACAAAGAAAATATTATTTCCTAAAAAATCTTTAAAATTTTGTGGTACAGAATTTTTCACTTTGAGAATTGTTCTATTGTCAGTATTTCCAATGAAAATAGATCCCAGAGATATAATTACTATTATGATTGTAAACACTAAAAAAAACTTTTTCATGACAGATATTGTTAATTATTTACTTCAACTGGTTATATAACTCAAAAGTATTTTTGGCACATGACATCCATGAAAAATGATTAGAATAATTAAAGCTTCTCTCTAAATCATATGATTTTTCAATAGAATTTTTGATTTCATAAATTAAACTCTCTTCGTTATTTTTTTCAAAATAATTTATAAAATTTTGTCCAATTTCTTTATATATCGGAATATCAGAAGCCAGAACTTTGCAATTATTCCTCATTGCCTCTAGCAAAGGGATGCCAAAACCTTCTTCTTCTGATGTAGAAACGTATAGTTCAGCATTAGAATAGAGATATTTTAAAGTTGCGTCATCGTGTTTGTCAATATGCTTTACTAAATTCAGAATCTTTAAGTTTGAGAAAGTTTTAATTTCTTTTTTTGAAAATTTATCACCACCAAAACATATGATCATAAAATTTTTTTTTAAATAATCACTTTTCGAAAAAGCATTGATAAGTAAGCTAAAATTTTTATATTTCATTCTAGAACCTACAAAAAGAATAAAGTTTTTTTCTATTTTAAAATTTTTATTATTTAGATTAATTTTATCTAAATGATTGGCCCCATGGTATACAACTTTAACTTTATCATCTGATATTTTATAATAATTTAGTAAATCATTTTTTGTATTTTCAGAGACACATATAATTAAATCAGAATTCTCTATAGCTCTTTTTTTGAAATTCAACTTTTTATCTATATTGTATTTAAAATGTGACTTATATTTTTCATGTATTAAATCATGGATTGTGATAATTTTTTTATATTCTTTTTTTTTATATAATTTCTCACTGTACATAGTGTCATGAATTATATTTGGTTTAAAACTTGATATAAAATAGTTTTCTACAGCGTCATTAATTTTTTTTAAAATTTCTAAATTAGGATACCTCGGAATGAATAATCCTTTAATTTTTTTGCAGTTTAAATTTTTTAAATATATATTTTTATAAATTGGTGCTGATATTAAATATTTAAGTTTAGTGTCCTCTAAACTATTTATTAAATTGATAAAATATCTTGAAATACCTCCAAATCTTTGATTAAAAAAAATTGTATTATTAAAAAGAATTTTCATGTATACGTCATGGATTATTATCATAATTATGGCTGAAATTTATCAAACAATAAACTCGTTGGTCGATAACAAGCTTATAGTTTTCATATTATCGGGAATTATGAGTTTTCTAATTAATGTTACTTATTCTTTTTATGGTTTTAAATGGCTCGATAACATTAATCAGAAAATAATTTCTTTAATAATGGCTCCAGCAATGACGGTGATAGCGTGGACAATTGCTGGTAATCTAGGTTTATCATTAGGTATGATAGGTGCGCTATCAATCGTTAGATTTAGAACACCAATTAAATCATCTTTAGAATTAATTATTTATTTTATTTTTATTGTTATTGGAATTTCTATTACTGTGGCTCCAATATACACTGTTTTAATATTTATGTTAACAATACTGGCGCCACTGATTTTTATTTTAAATAGAAAAAACAAAAATTTAAACCTAGAATATATTGACACTTATGCCAAAGAAAATTCAACAGCAAATTTTATAATTGGTGGAAAAGATATTGATGAAAATATTTTAAGTAATTCTCACTTAGAAAATATTATTCACTTAAGATCAGAAGAAAATGACTCAGGAATCCAGCTTACTGTTAAAGTTAAAGATTTAAATGATTTTAATAAGATTAAAAAAACTTTAAAAGAAAAAACTAATTTGATAAGCTGTGAGTTTATTTCTTAGTGAAATTATTGAAATAATAAATAAGAAAATAATTAAAATACTCATTTTAATTTCAATAGTTTTTTTTGGGTCTCTTTTTAATTCGTTTGCAAAATCTGATGATCGTCTTTTTGATATTTTAAGTCAAAGTGATCAAATAAACTTAGAAATAAGTGGAAAAAATTACATTAAGTATTTAAAGCAAATAAATTTAGTTGGACAAAAAGAAAGTATTACAAATAACAGCTTAACTAATACTCATAAAAAAAGATGGATAACAGCAAAAATTAATTTGCAACGGATAAAAATACCAATCAAAATAAAATTACACGGCAATAATTCTGATCACATATCAACGCCTTATAGCTCATTAAATTTAAAAAAAATCTCAAATAAATTTGAAAAGGTAAATTTATTAAGACCAAATACAAGAAATTATGATGCAGAAATTTTTGGAACAATTCTATTGAAATCTCTAGGTATAATTACTCCAGAAACAAAATTTGTAAAAGTTAAAATTAATGATGAAATGCCAGAGAATTATTTGTTACAAGAAAAAATAGATAATCAATTATTAAAATCCAATGAATTATTTTGGGGACCTATAATTAAATTTTCAGATAAAGATGAAAAATTATACTTAAGAAAAAAAGTTGAAACTAATAAATCTTTTCTTGATGTTTATGAGATTGCTAATTCAGATAATATTAAAAATTACAATTCAATTCTTAATACATATAAAGCTATTGGTTCAATGAATTATTATAATAATTTTAATAACTATTACAATTATAAATTTCAATTATTATTATCTATTCTTAATGCATGTCATGGCTTATCTGGGAATGATCCGGTATATTATTTTAATAATTTAACCAATCAGTTTTATCATATTTACTATGATGGAATGTTTTTTGAAAATTATCCAGCTAATTTTTTTTGCAATAATACTAGATTTATTAAAGAAATAAAATTTAAGAAAAAATTTATTTCTGAAATTGAAGCTAAAATAAATGATAAAAATTTTAAAAAAAAAATTGAAAAAACATATTTAGAAAAAATTTATAAAACTAATAATAATTTCAATAATTTTTGGGATAATTTTGAAAAGAAATTTTATTTATACAAAAATTTATCTGAAAAATTACATATGAATATTAATGAAAGTAAAATAAGTCTTAATGAAAAACTAAATAATCTAGACTTTTTTTATCCTACAATTTATTCCTACTCAAAAAATAAAAAAATCTATCTATGCATTAAATGGCCAAGTTTGAAAAAAAGTTCTTTAATTAATCAAAAAAAACAAATATTAAAAAAAAGTAACACCAAAAATTGTAAAGAAATAGATTATATAATTGCAAAAAAAATTATAAGTAATAATTATACCTATTTTGAACCAAACTATAAAATTGAAATTTATCCAATTATCATAGGAAACTTAGATGAACAGGATATTATTAAATAAAAAGTTTAAAGTATTTTTAATAATAATTTCAATAATTTATATATGTGAAATTATTTTAGCTATCAACAGCTTCAACATAAAGTACCTTACAAAAAAAATTTTATTTAAAGACTTAATATTATACAAAAATTTAATAAATTTTTTAATAAATGATGAAAAATACCTCACACTTTATAAAAACAAACTTGTAAATTTATATTGCGATAAAGGTAAAATTGTCAGTGTTTATTTTGACAACAAAGGTTTTTTTAATAAAAATGATGTCTGGGAAAATAAAAATGATAATTTGATTATGAAGAGTTATGGTGAATTAGACTGTAGTGATTTTAAAATTAATCTTAATAATTATGATTTATTTTTATCAAAAAAAAATTTAAATATTGGCAATTATTCTACGGGTCCTGCGCATCAATATTCTATCCTTCGTGAGTATATAGATTTTATAGATGTTAAAAATGCATTTTGGTTACATTTAGAGGGCTCTGATTTAAGTGATATAAATAATTTAAAAAACTCAAAAATAAAAAATTACTTAATTGATCAAAAATATTCTAATAAAAATTTTGAGTTTAATGACAAAGATAAAAATAAAGAAATAGATAAATTTATAAATGAAAATGATTATTTTATTTTAAAAAGAGAGATAAAGAATACAATAAATCTTTACAGAGTGAGAAATAAATTGTCATCTATAACCTCCAGAAGTAATAAAAAGTTAAATAAAAATATTAAATATAATGAAATTAATGAATTAATTGAAATATTAAAAAAGACAAAAAAATTATTAGATAATAAAGGTATTAAATTATTTTTTATCTATATGCCTAGAGAAAATGAAACAACTTCAAGTTATAAAAACAAAAAAATCAAAGAAATTTTATTTCAAAAACTTAAGGAAGAAAAAATCAAATTTGAGGATTTTACTTTAATTGAGAATACTTAAGAATGAAAAAAATATTACTCCTTACTTTTTTTCTTAAATTTTGTTTAAATGCTTATGCAATTGAAAAATTGCCTTTTCAACATTCAGATTACAAATACGAACTAAATATTCCAAGTTCAATTAAAATAGAAATAATAGGAAAAGATTTTATAAAATATCTAAAGCAAATTAAAATTACTAGTCAAAAAGATAGTTTAAATTCAAGAGTTATTGATTCGTCAAAAAAAAAATGGGTTAAATCTAAATTAATGATAGATGATGATATTAATATTAAATCAAAAATTAAGATACATGGTGACTGGAATGATCATATATCATTTCCTTATAGTTCACTAAGATTAAAAACAAACAAAAAATATTTTTTCCAACTAAAAGAAATTATTTTTTTTAAACCTGAAACAAGAAACGGCAATGCTGAGGTTTTTTCAACAATTTTTCTTCAGGAAATGGGTTTTCTTGCACCATTCACGAGAGAGATTTTTTTAAAAATTAATAATCATTCAAAGGTAAAGTATTTACTGCAAGAAAAAATAAATAAAAATTTTATTGAAAGATCTGGGTTTAGAGAGGGACCAATTTTAGAATACGACGAACGACATAGGTGGAATACTATTAAACTTGGTCATGACTTAAATGGAGTCAAATTTGCTAAAATTTATAAATTAGATAACGAAAATTTCATAAGTAATCCAAAAAAAGAGATGATTAATGATCAAAAGTTAAATTTAGTTTCTTTAGCTCTAGAAAAAACTGCAAATATTAAAGAGTATTTAAATAAAGAGAATGAGTTGTTTGAAATAAGTTTGTCATTGTTGGGTGCATGTCACGGATTGATTGATCACAACAGAAAATTTTATTTTGACGGAGTTTATAAAAAATTTGTTCCTATTTACTATGATGGAATGGCCTTCGAACAAAATTTGAATTTTTGTCAAAATTATAGAATTACTTCAAATAAAAAATTTTTTAGTGCATCAAACCTAAATTTTTTTGACAAAAAAATGAATGATAATGAATTTAAAAATAATTTAAAAAAAAAATACTCAAAACTTACTTTGAGGAATGATGATTTTGAGAAATATTGGTCAAAATTATCTATGAATTATTTAAAATTTAAAAAAGAGGTCATTGAAAAAACATCTCAAGAAAATGAGTTAAAGGAAAATGATAAATTTGATAATTTAGAATTTTTGAGTCCAAATTATACTTTAATTTATTATTTCAAAGATAATCAAAAATATTATGAATGTTTTAAAAATAAAAATAAAATAGATTTAATATCAAATGAAGGTGAAATTATTCAAACAGATTTAAACAATTATTGTAAAATAATGAATAAAAGAAAATTTAACGATATGTTGAGAAATAAAATATTTTACAAGTCTGAAAAAGATAAAAATTTAAAAATTTTCCCTACTTTTTTACCTAAATTAAATAAGCCATTTATTAAGAGAGAATATATCGAAATATCCAAAGAAGAAACGGAGATTGAAATTGAAAAAAATACAATTAAGTTTTTGTATTCAAAAAAATTAGACAGCATAAAAAAAATAAATATAAAATCAAAATTTCCTGGTGATGGTGCTATAGTTTTATTCGGAGATTTTCCAAAAATTCAAAATATTACATATACTGAAGATAATCCGAAAAGAATAAAAAATGTTTTTTTAAACAGTGTAAATTTGACTGGCTGCCTAAATATATATAATGCTAAAGCGAACATAGAAAATATTTTTATCAATAATTCTTCATGTGAGGATGGCCTTAATATTGTGAGTTCAAAGTTAATTATAGACAATATTGTTGTTAAAAACACTATATCTGATGGTGTTGATTTTGATTTTTCTGAATTAAAAATTAATAATATAATTTCACAAAACTCGGAAGGGGATTGTGTTGATGTCTCTTTTGGAGACTATCGTTTTGGTAAAGTTAGTTCTTTAAATTGTGTAGATAAAGGTATAAGTATTGGCGAAAATTCAAATGTCTTTGTAGAAAGCGCTGAGATAAAAAATAATAACATTGGTATAGCAGTCAAAGATTCATCTATCCTTACTATAAAAAATCTCAGCCAAGATATAAATAATAACAGTTGCTTAAGTTTATACAATAAAAAACCAGAATTTGCTGACGGTATTATATATTATACTAATATTGATGATAATTGTTTAAACAACTCTGTGTTTACAAAAAATTCAATAATTGAAAGAGTAAATTAAAATGAAACGTGTAGAGAACAAATATGTAATTAATGATGCTAATGAATTCAATAAATTTTTGAAATTTATATTTAAGAATAGTTTTAGAGAAATTTATAAAAAAAGAAAAATTAATTCCATATATTTTGATTACGACAATTTAAAACTTTATGATTTAAGTGAGGAAGGTGTGGCATCAAAAGATAAAGTTAGATTAAGATATTATGGAGAAGAATATGATATTAAAAATACAAATCTAGAAATTAAAAATTCCAATGCATATTCAAAAAATAAGTATGTATCAAATTTCTTAGAAACAGAGTCTAATTGTGATAAAAAGATTATTTTTGCTAAAAATGAAATATTTTCAAAAAAATTAAAGCCAAAAGTCAAAGTATCTTATAATAGAAGATATTTTTTTTCAGAAGAGCATGGTCGTTTAACAATAGATGAAAATATAATTTATGAAAAAGTTAATTTTAATAATAATTATAGAAAAATTAATTTATCTAGTAAGTCTATTGAAAAAAGAAGAGTGTGTGAGCATAAAATAGAAAATCAAACGTGTTCTGAATATTTTATACCAATTTCTAATATAAGATTTTCAAAATATTGTGAGGCAATAAAAAGAGTTTTTCTTAATTATTAGTTTATATTTTTATTTTCAGTTCATTTTCAAATTTTTTTGTTAACCACAATCTCAGAGGTTGATAATGAAATTCTGGTGTAAAATTATTAATAAATTTTTCATTGATCAAGTCATTTCTGACAAAGAAAGCATTTACGCCTGTTATGTTGCAACAAACTAGAGAATAATTTTTTTTTTTTAACATTTTTGAAAATGAATTCAATGAAGCTCCAAAATTGTCATCTCCAACCCATTCTCCATCTTGGTTATAATCACTTACCCATTCAATCTTGTCTCTCAACTTAGCATTATACTCTGTTACAATCACCCTTGGTTTAATTTCAATATGTTCTAAAATATGAAATGTATTAATACCTATATCAATAGATAAAAGATCTAATTCATTATTGTTAGTATTCATTTCATAAATAATTTCATTAACATTATTTTTTGTTATTTTTATTTTTTTAAAAAATAAATTTTTATTCAAATATTTTTTAAAATCCTCATTTAATTGATTTTCATCTGTAGACATATCAGCCCAAATACCTGACCATCCAGATTTTAATAAATATGTTGTGTTGCATTCTTTACCATCTTGCACACCAAGCTCTATAAATGTTTTGTTTTTAACACCTATCCTATTAAAAATTTCTTCAATAATACCATCTTCATCAGATTGGGAGTAAACTTTAAATCCAAATTTGATCAAATTTTTTTCATCATCAAATTTTTTAGAATTTAGAAGATTAAAGTAATTTATTTCAGCTAATGATTTATTTATTAAATGAATTCTAGAGTGTTTTCCAAAAAACCATAAAAGTCTTATTAAAAATTTTTTAATCATTTTTAATTAATTTTCCATTTTTTAACTTATAAACTATATCACAATATCTTAATGTTTCACTTCTGTGGGAAATAAAAACAATTATTTTTTCCTTACAATATAAAAATAAGTTTTTCAAAATATCGTTTTCTGTATCTAAATCTAACGAGGAAGTAGATTCATCTAAAAATAAAATACTTGGGTCTTTATATAATACTCTAGCCAACCCTATTCTTTGTTTTTGTCCACCAGATATATTTATTCCTCTTTCACCTAATTTAGTGTCTAATCCATCTTTCAAATTTAATATAAAATCTTCTATTTTTACAATTTCACAAATTTTTTTTAACTTTTGATAATTAATATCTTTTTCATCAAATGTTATATTATTTTTAAAAGTGTCATTAAATAAAATTGTATCTTGCGGAACATAACCGATTGAATTATATATTTTGTATCTGTCTTCTTTTATATTAAATTTTTCATAAAATATATCTCCTTGATTGGCTTTTATTAGACCAAGCATTAAATTAAATAATGTTGTCTTTCCCATCCCTGATAATCCAACAATTCCGATTTTTTGATTTTTTTTCACTACTAAATCTAAATTGTCTATAATTTTAAGATTTTCATTATAAGAGAAATTTAATTTATTAATTTTAATTTCATTTAAGGAAAATAGATTTTTATTTACTTTAATAGCTTCTGAATTTTTTATACTTTCAAGTTTCAAGTTCTTTACAAGCATTGTTTCACTTTGAATTATATTGATTGATGGCTCCATATATTTTATAGAAGAAGTGGCTGCTGTGATTCCAGTAAAAGCTGGAACTAACCTTATGGTGGCAACAGCAATATAAGATAAAACAGAAATTAATTCTGCATTGGAAGATTTAAAAATTATAAAATAAAGAGATATCAAAACAACAAAAATTACTGCTGTCACTTCTAAAATTAGTTTTGGAAATCTTCTTAAGAGATCAGTAATGAGAACTATTCTATTTATTTTTAAGATATTTTTTGAAAATAAATCAAATAAATAGTTTTCTTTCAAATTTATCTTAATTTCTTTTATTGCAGAGAATGTTTGATTAATTAAATTTATCTGAAATTTTGTAAAACTCTGCATATTTTTACCAGCTGAAGTGAGCCAATTTTTGATAAAACCTAAGTAAATTAATGAAAATAAACCAAAAATAAAAAGAGCAATAATTGTAATAAATGGATCGATTTTAATAGTTGCTAGAATAATAAAAAATAATATTAATAATTCTAAATTTAACCTTATATAATGACCTATAAGACCAACAAATCTAGACACCTCTGCTATATTTCTAGTGAATTCAGCAGATGTTTTAGTGGTGTAAAACAAATAATCTGAATAAAGATAATTGTTATAAATTTCTTTTGAAATCCTAGAGTTTAGTTTTCTTAAAAATAAACCGTTAAAATAATGAAAAAAAGCTAAAAACAAACTCTTTAAAATAAAAATAAATACTAAGGTTACTGATAAAAAAACTAAAATATCTTCTTTACTAAATTCATTTATAAAAACTAATGATTTAAAGCTAGATAAATAATTAGATATCTTGTCAGGTTCTAATATAAATGAAACATAAATAGGAATTGAACCTAAACTAATCATTTCTAATAAAGTTGCTAAAACTGTAAAAAAAGAAATTATGAAAAAAGTAATTTTCTCTCTCTTTTTTAATATTTCAAATATTCTGAACAAATTTTTTAGCATGGTATTAAATTACGTTATATATATTTTATGATATCTATATAAAAAATAACATAACCAATAAAATAAAAAATATAAATATACGTAGTCTAATTTTCGGTTTAATAAGCTTTGTATTAACTCTTTTTTATACATCAAAACAAATACAATTATATACATGGGTTCAAAATATTTCTGAAAAATGAACCATCCAGAAGAAAAAGAAATTAATAATATAAGTGTCAATATTAAATCATCAATTTTTTTTGTTGAATAATAAAATAAAATCATAGACAAAAAACATGATAAAAAAATGAAGTATTTGTAGTCATTAAATAATAAATTATTTAATTTTATAAAAATGCCCCCTCCAATTTCTGAATGATAAAAAAAACTTTTTGAAAAAAAATATGCAAATAAAAAAAATATCAATATACATGTTAAATAAAGTCGATTGATAAATATATGATCGAATGTTATTTCTTTTGATCTCAATTGTAATAAAAAAAATGGGATTAAATAAAAACAAAGAATTGATAAAACTACAAATATTGAAGATCTAAAATCAGTCGCAGAAAAAATCAAATTATTATAAAGAGCAGGATTTTCATGTAAATAATACAAACCTGGAAAAGCAAATATAGAACTTAATAAAGTAGCCGGAAAAATGGTAAATCTAAATTTAAAAAAACTTTTAATAAAAATAATAGGGAAAAATACAACAAAGTATTGTTTTGTATATGAAGCTAAAAAAAGAAATAAAAAACTACAGAATAAATATGAACTTATATATTTAGATGAATTTTCTAATTTTATAAAAAAATAAATAGAAATTAAAAAGAAAATCAATGCAGTATTTTGATTATTACCCCAAATCGAAGCAGATTGAAAATTTGGAAGTGCAAAGATCAACGAACAAAATAAAATCAAATTACCTTTATATATTTTTGTAAATCTTTCTTTACAACAAAGATAAAAGAGAAAAGGAATTAAAAAAGATAATATAAAATAAAAATTTTGAAAAAAAATTTTATTAGAATTTATTAAATATATTTGAGAAAAAATTATATGATGTAATGGAAAATTGAGTAATTTACTATCAAGACCATCTACACTTTTGTCACCTAGAGTTAATTCAAAAATGTTAAATAAACCTATAGTTTTTAGTTTTTGTATAAAATTCCAGTGAGTTTCTAAATCTACAGCTGAGCCACCAGATAAATCAAGTTTAAATAGATATGAAATTATAAATAAAAATATAAATATAACTGAATAAATATATTTATTTTGAAACATTATTTGTAAAATTATTTAGACATTTTTTTATATAACTTTGAGAATTTTTTATTTCTAAATTCAATTTACTGTTAATTGAAAAATAATCTAATTCGGGATCGAATTTATTGTCTTCATCCATATATCTTTTCTCTAAATCTAATAAATTAATTATATAATCTAGTTTGTTTATCCGGTATGGATCAACCGAGTACCAGAATACTTTTTCATATTTAAGACTAAACATTATTCCATGAAACATTGAAGTGAATACATATTCAGAATTTTTGAAAATATTAAGAAAAGTAAAAGGATCAATATCAATAAGATTAATATCTGCAAAATCATTAATGTATCCAAGTGATATAATTTTTAAACCTCTTTCATTTGAAAAAATTTTAATTTTCTCTGTTTGTTTTTTTGAAAAAAAATTTCCATAAATTAAACAATATTTTTTATTTATATAATTTTTTCTGTTTTCAATTAAATGATCAAAATCATCTTTGATCAAAAAAATAGGATCTAAAACTATTTCGGATTCTAAATTACACATCTTTTTTAAAAATTTCTTTGAACTATAATCTCTTACAGAAATGTAGTTGAAATTTTCCAGTAATTTTGAAATTTTAGAAATAGTAAAATTTTTATCAATCAGAGAGGCTGCAGTTCCAAAACTTGCTGCATAACTACATTTATATGAATTATTTGATTTTCCAAAAAAATATGGATCAAAACCAAAAAATGGGTTTTCAAAATTCCAAATTTCATCACTTCCATAAAAACTCATAGATTTTGAGTTAACTTTATCTTTAACAAAAAAATCTGTAGGGTTAGTTTTTATATACTTTTTTTTCCAGTTTCTAAATTTAAAGAATCTTTTAACACCTCTATAAATATTTATGGGATTTTTTTTTAATAAAGGTTTTATTTCTTCTCTAAATAAAAATTTTTTTGGTTGATAACTTTGAAATTCAACATTTAAATTTTTTTTTTCAAGATATGTTTTAAAAGAAAGACTTTGTAATAATGCTCCATAATTATTTCCATAAAAGTATGTGTGTATTTGTATTTTCATTCAATATTTTCAAGAATAATATTTTCTAAATTTACTTTATTTTTAATCATAACTTTTAATTTCTTTATAAGATTAATTGCATTATTTGCACTTGAATTTCCTTTATTTACAAGACAATTAATGGTTTTTTCAGATAAGCAAAAATTTTCTCTTTCATCTATTTGTAATATGATCTGGTATTTCTTATTAATTTTTTTTCTAAAGTTTAAAAGAGTAAGGTTTTTAATAATTCCATTATTAATTAAAATTAAAAAAAACTTATTATATAAAAATAATTTAAAATATTCAAAAGAAACAAATTTTATATCTGAATATAAATTTTTTGTTGCAAATAAACTTCCTAGGTTTGGAAAATCACTTTCTTGTGTTTGTTTTCTATGATATCTTATCTTTTCACTTTTTAACTTTATCAAGTTTTTATCTTTTTTACATGACATAGGAACTTCAAATATAATAGAAATGATAATTTCTTTATTTTTTTGATAAATTGAACTTCTCCAATCAAATAATGCCTCATCTTTTTTTCTCTTTAAAATTTTACCTGACAAATCTATCGATATAATTTCTTTAACATATTTTGTTAATTCATAACCATAGCATGATGAATTCATAAAAATTCCTCCACCTATGCTTCCAGGTATTCCTTGCAAGCCTTCAAAGTCTGAAAAACTTTGTTTCATTAAATATTGCGAAAATCTTGGGATTGGAACTCCAGCCCCAACTTTTAACAATAAATTATCTTTTGAAATTGTTGGTTCTATTTTATCGAATTTTTTAAGATTTATGAAAGGAGATTTTATTATTCCGTCCCTAATTAAAGTATTTGATAAATTTCCAAAAACATAAAAATTTAATTCTTTTTTATTTAAAAATTCTAAAATTTTTTTAAGCTGTTCTAAATTTGATGGAGTGATCACATTTTCAATTACACCCCCTGCTCTTATCCATGATTTTTTTGACAAATCATAATCTTTAATGAAATCAATTTTCGTATCTTTGAGCCAATTCCTGACTTCATCTTTGATTAACATTATTATCTACTTATTTAAAAATATTCTTTATTTTTCTAATAAAACTATACTTAGGTATTAATCTATTTTTGTGATATTTTTGATTAAATTCGTTTAATTCTATTTCCTTCCATATTTTATCATTAGAAGAAATTGCTATATAACATGCATTTCTAGTTCCAATAATTTCTGTCACTGGATTTACATCATGAAAACTTATATTTGATTGAAGACTTGCTACTAAAGAATTGGGTTTTGGTTTTATTGCATTTGAAACTACTAGATTATCTTTTTCCTTTCTCCAAATTCTCAATTCACCGCCTGTCATACTTTCGAAGCCACCAAAATATAACAAAATAGAAATTAATCTTTGTGGATTATCTACATGAATACCTTTGCCACCAGTATTTTTTCCATAACCTAATATACCCATGCCTAAATCTAATCTAGGATATAAAATTTTATCATTTTTATGATTATCTTTTAAATCTTTTTTTGAAATAATTTTATCAACTTCATAAGGATCTGATTGAAAATTGTAAGTAAATATATTTTTTAAATTATTTTTTTTTATCTCTTTCTCTATATCTTTCTTAAATAGGTTAATAAAATAGTTAAGAAATTCCTTACTATAAATGTAGTTGTGAAGTTCTTTAAATTCCTTTATGTTTTTAATCAAATTCTCATATAAATTATCATTTACCGAAGTGTCATAGTTCATTCTTCTGATATTATTTTTTTGCTTTTTAAAATCTTCAATTTTTGGAAATTCATTTTCCATAATATCATAAAATTCTTTTTTGAAAAAATTTTCAATTACCAAATAAGGATATGGTTGATTATAATAAGTTAAATTTAAATCTTTATTTATAAATTTCATTTTTAATATGATCTGAAAAAATTTTTTGATTAGAAATTTTCCAAAACTCTTTTTTTTTAATAACTGAAATAAATTTTTTATCACTGTTTCCAGTTCCAAAATTATTTCTTTTTGCTTTTTTAAAATTTTTTATAAATCTTTCTATTCCTTGTGTATTTAACTCATCGATTTGATAATTCTTAATTGTACTTAATTTTAATCTTTTGTGTTGTCTATCACCAATATTTATTGATGGAATATTGAACATTGGAGCTTCATATATTGCTGAACTTGAATTTCCAATAATAAACTCTGAATTTTTCAAAAGTGTTAAAAAACTCTCAAATCTCAAACTTTTAAGAATCTTAAATTTTTTATTTTTAATTTTACTATAAACATTAAGAATATAACTGCTGCCAGGATCATTATTTGGATAAATGATAATTACATTCCTATTTAATTTTTCCAAAAAATTTAAAAGCTTAACTGTATCTTTTTTAAGGGTGTATGTTTTAGATGTAACTGGATGCCATAGTAAAATAGCATAATTGCTAAAATTAATTGAATATCTTTTTTTAACATGGACGATATTTGGAAGTTTTTTTTTCAATATTATATCAATATCTGGAGAACCAATATTAAAAATACTATCTTTATTTTCACCCATTTTTAGAACTCTTTTATAAGCAGTATTTGAGCCGACAAAATGAATATGACTTAATTTTGTTAATGCATGTCTAATAGTATCATCAATAGTCCCAGATACTTCCCCTCCCTCTATATGTGCTGTAAGAATATGATTTAAAGATCCAACTAAAGCACAACTAAGGGCCTCGACTCTATCTCCATGAATAACTATCAGATCTGGCTTAATTTTTTTTACAATATTTGAAAACTTACTCGTAGTTTTAGCTAATATAAGTTCCAATCCATCATTTAAAGATTGGTTTTTAAACTTAATTATATTTTTTTTAAACACTTTAAGAACTTCTCGATAAGTATTTCCAAATTTTCCAATTAAATGCATTCCAGTTATTACTATCTGCACTTGAAAATTTTTATTTTTTTTACAAATTTTAATTAATGATTTAAGTTTTCCAAAATCGGCTCTTGTGGAAGTGACGAAAATAATTTTTTTTTTACTAGAAGTCATTTTTTTTTATCTGTACTTTCTTCCGAATATTTCTTTTTGCTATTTTCCCAAAAATTTTTTTTAATTCATCAGATTTATAATCGCCAGTTCCTGGTCTCATTACCCATAAATTTTTTTCAGAGAATTTCTCTCCTTTCAATATTTTGCGTGTACTGACAACTGAAGCAAATGCGAATTTTCTAGTAACATCCTCTTGTTTTATTAAATTATTTTTGTTTCCGTCTAATTGATGCTTTACTCTTTTTGAATCTATTATCAACTTTTTGAGCTGATATTCATCAATTGATGATGTTATATCTGGACCTTTAAGATTTTTTTTATTTACAAAATGTTTTTCAATAATATTTGCACCAAGGGATAAGGCTATTATTGAAGATAATAAATCACCAGTATGATCTGATAAGCCAATAATGGTTTTAGGAAAAATATTTTTTAGCTGAATAATGCTATTTAATCTTAAAAGACTATCGGAAGTAGGATAAACATTTGTTGTATGTAATAATGCGAATTTTATTTTTTTTTTTTTTAAAAAATTGTATGTTTTTTTAACTTGTCTTATGTTGTGCAGTCCAGTGCTAACTATCATTGTTTTTTGAAATTTAGAAATATAGTCAATTAATGGAAAATTACTCATTTCACCTGATCCAACTTTAAAAGCGCTAACACCAAATTTAACCAATCTATCAACAGCTTTTTTTGAAAATGGAGTGCTTAAATATATCATTCCTTTTTTTTCAACATATTTAAATAATTTATATTCATCCTCTGCTGAAATAGAGCTATTTTTAATTATTGAAAAAATATTTTTGTTTGAATTACCAGGCTTAATTCTTTTTGCTTCTTCGGACATTTCATCTTCTACAACATGAGTTTGATGTTTAACAATTTCTGCTCCAGCTCTTTTAGCTGCATCAACTATTTTAAATGCTAATCCTAAGTTTCCATTATGATTAATCCCAATTTCTGGAATAATAAGTGGATCTGAATTATTGCTAATGACTCTATTTTTAATTTTAATCATTAAGTTTCTTTTATAAGGAACTTTTTTTAATAAAACTTGGAACTTTATAAAAATTTAATTTTTTTAATTCTAATTTTTTATTTTTTATTAAAAAATTATCTACAGCTTTAGTTGCACCTTCAACTGTTCCATAATCATCAATCAATATAATCCCATTTTTAACAACTTTTTTTATTAATTTTTTTAAAACAAAATTCGTAGAATTGAATACATCCATATCAAGGTGGAGAAGTGAAATTTTTAAATTATCATTTTTTTTTAAAAAAGGATTTAAAGTTTTAATTACATCTCCCTCAATTAATTCAAAATTTTCAATTTTTTTTCTTTTTAAAATCTGTGTTAACTTAATTTTTGATATTGGGTTTCCAGCATCAGCTGTAAATTCTTTTTTTAACTTTTTATCACTTTTTCTAACTTGATTAGGGAATCTCTTAAATGTATCAAATCCATAAATTTTTCTAGAAAAATTGTTCTCTATCAAATTTCTAAAAGTGAGTAATCTTATCAAACTTGAACCTTTAAAAACGCCAAACTCTAAAATATCTCCAGGTAAATCTTTGATCATTTTATAGATTTCATAGTGATATAATAACTTTCCAATTCTTGAAATATCTGAATTTTGATAAAATTCATTCTCAGAGTCCCAAAATGATTTTTTTTTATACATATTTTTGTAAATGAAATTACAAATAATTTATCCTTTTTTTTTTATCATTTGTAAACTATAAAAAATTTATGTCTAAATTAGATATTATAATGTATCACTATGTTAGAAGCATAAATTATACTTCATATAAAAAACTCAAATTTTTAAATCTATCATCATTCAGAAAACAATTAGATTTTTTTAGAGATAATTTCAATATTCTAGATCCTTCAATACTAATAAATAAACAAAAAAAAATTCCAAATAAATCGTGTATATTAACTTTTGATGATGGTTATAAAGATCATATAGATTTTGTGTTACCAGAATTAAAAAAAAGAAAGTTAAAAGGCATTTTTTTTCCAACAGGAATAACAACATTTGAAAACAAAATGCTAGATACTAATCTTATACAGCATATTCTATCAGTTTGTAAAAGTAAAAAAAAATTAAAAAATGAAATAAAAATTCTTTGTAATCAAAATAAAATTTCAGATAAATTATTTAATGAAAAATATCATTTATATTCAAGAAATCCTAATTCAAATTCAAAAAGTCCAAGAAATAGATATGATGATCCTGATATAATATTTATTAAAAGACTTTTACAATTTGGATTAAAAAAAAGTTTAAGAAAAAATATTATAAATACTTTATTCAATAGATATATTAAAACTTCTCAAACTCAATTTTCAAAAAATTTTTATATGAATGATAATGATATTAAAAAATTACTTGATGAAGAAATGCTTATTGGTTCTCATACTTATAATCATGTATGGCTAGGATATTTGTCTAAAAAGGAACAAGAAAAAGAAATTAAAATGTCACTAGATTTTTTAAATTATTTTCAAATATCAGATAAAAATTGGGTCATGTGTTATCCATATGGATCTTATAATAATGATACTTTAAAATTATTAAAAAAATATAATTGTTCAAGTGCTCTTACTACAAAGTCTGCCAAAGCAAACTTAAATATCAAAGATATGATTTACGAACTTCCAAGAAGAGATACGAATGATTTTAAAAATTTTTAATTAGGTCTATCCTGATCGCAATCACCTTTAAATAAGATCATTTTTTCGTCAGTTGGGTAGTAGGCATATTTCAATTCGATATTTTTTCTAATAAAGGGATTAAAGTAATTAGGTATTATTATATTATTTGTAACTAATTTTAATTTAAATCCTGACTTTATAATATTCTTTTTTTCAATGCCAGAATTATAGAAGTCAATATATTCTAAATCATTTTCATCACAAATATTTTGTAGATCATCTGACAATCTACATAACTTGTTTTGATCTCCAAAATATTCGATAATTCTTAAACACTTTGAATTAAAAATGTTTTCTTTTCTAACAACAAAAAAACCAAAAAATTTTTTATTTATAATTATAAACAAAAATTTATATTCATAAAATTTATTATCAAAATATTTATATTTGAAATATTCGAAGTCTTTTTTGAAAATTTTTTCATATTTTTTTAAATGATTAACTTTAAAATAATTTTTATTTAATTCTAATTCATATAAAAATTTTTTTTTAACTTTTTTAGTTTTTGAAGTTTTCAAAATTTTTCTATTTAAAATGTTAAACATTTTCTTTTTTTTGTTCAAATAATAAAAATGATCTAATTTTCCACACTTAAATCCTAAAATTTTATAAATTTTATAAGCAATCTCATTACAACCTATCGTAGCTATAACACAATTATTTTTTATATTTTTCAAAATATAATTAATTAATTCAAGCCCTTTTGTTCCTTTATATTTCTCTTTTGTGCACCACATGGTCAACCAGATAACTTGGTTTCTAATAGAAAAAATATTTTTTTTCTTCTGATTTTTATTGTTATTGAATAACAATCCTAAACACGAAATAATTTTATCTTTTTTAGTTAATGTTATAAAATTTATTTTGTTTTCTGATTTATATAAGAAATTAAATAAATTTTTTTTTTTAACCAAAATGTGTGTTTTAGCCCAATTTTTTTTTAAAAAACTAATTAATTTTTTTTTATTATTTAATTTAATTGGGAAATGAATTTTATACACTTTCAATAACTTCTATAATAAAATTTAAAGGTGTTAAAAAAAAGCAAACTCTCATATTTTTAAAAGCCAAAGCTGGTTGTGCCCTTCCTAATGGTGCAAATCCTTTAGATCTAAGTTTAAGAATAACGTTATCAAAATTTTTAACTTTATAAGCAATGTGATTTAAAATATTTTTTTTTTGTTTTAAAATTTTACTTACAGGATTTTTTTTTCCATACGGAGCAACAATTTCGTATATAATATTATCTTTGTCTGTAATAAAAAGCACTTTAACACCAAGATTTTTGTCATAAGTAATTTTACTTATTTTTTTTGGTTTTAATAGATTTAGAATATTTTTTTTTCCTTCATTTATTGTATTACAAAAAATACCGATGTGATGAAATTTCATTTTTTTTTAATTAAGATTTTAATTAATTGACTCATGCTTTTAATGGAAGTCATTTCATCAATAGTAAATTTAATTTTGAAATTTTTTTCAATTAACATAAGTAAATTTAAGTGAGAAAGAGAGTCCCATTTTTTAAAACTACCAATTTTTAAGGTATTAATATTTTTAGGAATTGTTTCTTTAGGAAATATTTGTTTTAGACATTTTTTAATTTTTGTTTCAATCATAAGCCTTAATTTTATTATTTGCTAAATTTTTAACGTTAATTTCAAAAGCAATACCTTTAGTCTTATTTATCTTTAAATCTTTAGTGATTTTTTTGAAAGAATGATTTTGAAAAAAATCCTTACATATAGATAAATTTTTTTGGGTAAATAAGTGCTCCCCAATGATCTTAGGTATTTTTTGTTTTTCACAAATTTTTTTGATTTCATAAAGCATCCATGTTTCTAAATATCTTCCAAAAACTCTGCAACTAATAAGGAATGAATTAATAAAAATTGAATTTTTATCAATTTTTTCTAAAATAATTAATCCTACAATCCCATGATTTCCATAAATGTCGCTAAGTTCTACCAATCGTATGATATAATTAGAATTCTTTTCTAATTTTTGAATATCATTTATAGAATATCTTTTAGTTCTTAAATTAAACTGGTTTGTTTTTTGTGTCATTTGTGAAGCTCTAGATAGATTATCCTTACTTAACTTTAGAATTTTAGGCTTTAATTTAATCGATTTTAAATACGATAATTCATCGTTAGCTAATTTTTTTTCATTAACAAATTTTGATCTAATCTTATATTGAATTAACTTTTTTCTATCCTCTTTAGTCACGTTAATTTTTGAAAACATATCTAAATTAACTAATTGTTCTGGCCAATTAGTTATTTGATCATCTGGTTCGACTACATGAACCTCTGGTAAAAATTTTTTAATTTTGTTTCTCTCTAAGGGATTGTCATCCCAAAATACCATACTATCTAAAGATAAATTTAGTTCTTTAGAAATTTCTTTTAAATTAATATATTTTTCCTTCCAATTTACTTTTATTGAAAGCAAGTCTTTTTTTTTTATTTGCATTTGCTTATGATTTTCAAAAACATTAATTACGTCTTCATAATTATTTTTACTTGAAATGCACAAAAGTGTGCCATCATTTGATATTTTTTTTATCACTTTTTGAAAGTCTAAAAAAGCTTTACCAACTCCATCTTGGCCTAATTTAATATTCTTCATTCCATCTTCACCTATAATTCCTCCCCAAAGAGTATTATCACAATCAAGTACTAAAACTTTTTTTGCTGCTGAATAAATTTTTGAATTAATCTTAAAAATAGTTGATGCAAGTAAATCAAGTCCATCAGAACTTAATCTACAATTAGCTAAATACCAATTCCTATTATCGAAAATTTTTTGTTGTGAATTTTCAATTATAGAATTGAAATTTATATAATATAAATTTAGATATTTCTTTGTTAATTCATGTATTTTTTTATTCAAATTTTCAAAAACCATTTCCTCATTATTTTTATTTGATAAATAGTCAAAAATATTTTGATTTTTTTTATTGATTAAAAAAACAAATAAAGGTGAACTCGAATTTTTTAATCTAAATTTGATAGAATCTAAAATTGAATTATAAATCCTTTTTAATTCTGAAATTTTATAAATTTTATTGAATTGGATAATATCATTTACAAATATTGACAAAAAGAGAGGATTCTCTTTTGGTGTTTTGTAAAAACTTTGAGTAAAATTATTTATAAATTTAAATTCTAATTCATTTTTTTTAAAATAGTTATACCAAGAAAAATGTTCTGGTATCAAAAATGATGTGCTTGATATATAAATTTTTTTTTTTTTCATTTTTTTAAGTCAGAATAGTTATCAATATCTAATGAGTTTTTTTTAGCTGTAATATATACAAATTGTGGTGTCTCGTATATTGAATTCTTCTTAACTAATAATTCTGTTTTAAAAAAATATATTGAACCATTAATAGATAGATTATGATTTTTATTTATCTTTTTATTTATTGAAATTATTTTTTTTCTAAGAATTTTTTTTCCTTTATAAACTGAAACAGAATGAATTGAATTAGTTTTATATTTTCTTGTAAAATTAATTATTTTTTTAACATCATCAATTTTTCTTAAAGGGCTAGTAGGTTGTAATAAAAGTATATATGTATTTTCTTTTATTTTATATTTTTTTATGAGATATTTAATTGTTGCTTCTGAGGTAGTTTTATCTTTAGATAAATATTTTGGTCTTTTATTGATTACAAATTTGTTAGAAACTTTTTTAACAAAATTGATTATTTCATTTGAATCTGATGATATTATAACTTTATCAATATTTTTTAATCTTAATGATTGTTTCAATGACCAATAAATTAAAGGTTTACCTTTAAAATTAATTAGATTTTTGTTAATTATTCTTTTTGAATTTTTACGAGCTAAAATTAAACAGATAATATTCATATTATATGCAACTTATTAGAAGTTTTCATAATTTTTTTATATGCTTTTTTATATCTGAAATAAAATCTTTATTAAACAAATTAAGATATGTTCGATACTTTTTGATAAATATAAATTTTTTTGAGTATTTTTTATTTTTATTTAATAGAAATAAATTTAATCCAATCAAATCAAAATCTTTTAAGAGTTTTATAATTAATAATAAAAAAAAATGGAATGAGAAAGCTATACACAAACAAAAAAACGAAATTATATTAATTGAAAATTTTATTAATCAACCTGCATACGGTATTAGTAATGCTATCATCGCAAAATTTTTATCAAAGATTAAACATATAGATCAAATAATTGGCTTCATACGTGAGGGCGATATCAAGAGTGAAGTTTTGTTTAGAAGTTTTGGTTGTAAAAAAATAATTTATTTTAAAAATAAAAATTTTTTTTTAAGAATTAAGTATATTTTTTTAGCGATTTATAGAACAATCAATATTTATAGTATTAATGATTTTTGTAAAATTAAGAAAAATGGAATAGATTTAGGACTTCCAGCATATGATTCTTTTATAAGATACACAGGAATTCCAAGTATTGAGAAAATAAATCCTCAACTAATCTTTTTTTTAGCTGAGACTCTCTACGTTTACGATTATTTTAATGAAATAATTAATAAAAACAAAAATATAAAACATCTCATTCAATCTGAAACTGCGTTTAGTCCCTTAAATGTATTTTTTCAACTTTCTTTAAAAAAATCAATTAAAGTGTATTCAAGGTTGGGTACAGACAAATTTTCTATTCGTATATATAACAATCTAAATCAAAAGTATTTTTATAGAGCAAACATATCGAATAAGCTTTTAAACGAAGTTCATAATAATTTTGCTTCTAAATGTTATAAAGAGATTAGAAAGTATTATTACAATTTAAATAAAAAAGGTTTTTTTGGTCAAGATTTGCGAATACGCAAAAAAATTAAAAATAAATTTGAAATGATCAACAAAAAAAAATTATTAAAAATTTTTAATTGGTCACCAAAGAAAAAGATAGTGGTTTTTTTTTTAAATCATTTAATTGATGTAAATTTTCATTCTGGACCAAGGACAATATTCAAAGATAATTATACTTGGACAAAATTCTTATTAAACAAAATAACAAAAATTAAAAATGTAAATTGGATTCTAAAGGACCACCCTAGCCAACCTTTTTATAAAGCAAGGCTAAACTTTGAAAATAAAATTTTAGAGTTAAGTAAAAAATATGATCACATAAATTCTTATAATAAAACATGGAATCCGTTATCTATAAAAAATTTTTCTGATATAGCAATAACATCTCACGGAACAGCGGGTATTGAATATCCTTCTTTTGGAATTAATAGCTTATATGTTGAAAATTCTTTTTACTCAAATGTAAATATAATAAAGAAAATTAATAATAAAAAAATTTTGATAAAAAAATTAAATAATCTAAACAAAGAAACAAATCTATCTAAAAATAAAATTAAAAAAGCAAATACATTTTTATATATAAGATATTTACTTCTGCAGATTAAGTGTTCATTATTACCAGAACATGATACTTCCAGGCAGATAAATGAGGAAGAATTTTGGAAAAAATCTACTAATCTTTTAAAAAAATTTACCTTTAAAAAAGATAAATTATATCAAATGTTTAAATTACAATTGAGACTCGATATGAGGCATACAATCGATTTTAAAAAACTCAAATTAAAAAAATTTAAATATAATGATTTAAGTGAAAATTAAAAAATAAGATATTAATGAAAATAACTTATAGGAGAGAAATTGATGGTCTCAGAGCAATCGCTGTAATTTCAGTAATTTTATATCATATTAAATTTGATATTGATAATTTTTTACTATTCAAAGGAGGTTTTGTAGGTGTAGATATTTTTTTTGTAATCTCTGGTTACTTGATATCCAAAATATTATTAATTGAATTAAAAAAAACTAAAACAATTTCTGTAGTTGATTTTTATATTCGGAGAGCAAGGAGAATATTACCTATATTATTTTTTATTTTATCAATTTTGTTAATTGTTGGATATTTTTATCTATTACCATCTTTGTATTTAGAGTTATCAAATACTAGTCTTTCAGTTTTATTTTTCTCTTCAAATTTTTTTTTTCTATCCAATGAATTTAATTATGGGAATTTAAAATCTGATTTAAACCCACTTTTACACACCTGGACTTTATCTTTAGAGGAACAATTTTATATTCTCTTTCCTTTTTTTTTAATAATTTTAAATAAATTTTTCAAAAGTCGGACTATTTTAATTGTAATTATTCTCACAATAACTTCTTTTTTAGCAGGGATACTTATTAATTATTTAAACCAGTTTGAAGAAACATTTTACCAGTATGATTTCTATCTATTACCCTTTAGAGCCTGGGAATTATTACTTGGTTTTATTGCTGCAATATTGGAACTAGAAAAAAAATTAAAATTTCAAAATTCTTTTATTTCAGGAGCATTATTTAATTTAGGATTCTTATTAATTATTTTTTCAATAACATTAATTAATCTTGAAGCTCAATATTTAAATTTACAATTAATTTTTCCTTGTTTTGGTACTTTTTTAATAATTATGTTTAAAAATGATGAATGCTTATTTTATAAAATTTTTACAAATAAGCTTATTTGTTTTTTAGGGTTAATTTCTTATTCACTTTATTTATGGCACTTTCCTTTAATTTCAATAATAAGATTGAATGACTTAAACAATATCAATTTTTTTGACAATAATTATTTGAAAATCTTGTACCTATTGACTATTTTTTTATTGTCAACAGTATCATATTTTTTAATTGAAAAACCATTTAGAAATAAAAAAAAATTTAACAATAATTTATTGATTAAAATTTTAATTATTTTTTTCTCCTCACTAGTTTTTATATTCTTGGTCATAAAGGAAACTTCAGGATTAAAACAAAGATATATTAATTATAATTTGCTATTGAAAAATTTTAACATTAACAATAATTATCATCACAACAAATGGGCGAAAGATCTTTTTAAATTTTATTCATATAATTCTAAAGAGAATTTAAAAAATTTGAGTGATAGACAAAATGTTCTTATCATTGGAAATTCATTTGCTGTAGACTACTTTAATTTATTTAATTTAAATAAAGATGATAAATTTAAAAATTATAATTTCTTTCTATTAAGAGCTGGAACTGACTTTTTGATAAGAAATCATTATAAATTTAATGAAATTAAATTTGCTGACACGATAATACTTGGAACTAAATTTGACTCTAAATCTGGTAATTTAACTTATGATGAGTCTTTTGAATTAATAAAAAAAGAAATAATCGAATTAAAAAAATTTACTGATTTAAAAAATAAAAAACTTATCATTTTTTTAAATAGACCTGAATTCAGTATAAACGCACTAAAGCTTAATAAAGAAAATAAACCACTTGAAACACTTGATTTTAATAATTATTACACATACTTAGACAAATTAATTCATTTAAAAATAAAAGAAAAATCAATTATTACTAAAAAAGATTTTAAAAAATGGGAAGGAAATTATTTTAATCTTCTTATGAAAGATAAAATTGATTTAAATATTAAATTAGAAAATTTCCTAAAAAGTAAAAATATTTCATATTTTAATCCTTTCGATTATTCTTGCAATTTTAATAAAAGTGAATGTTTAATTGTAGATGATAAATATCAAAAAATTTATTTTGATTATGGACACTATACTGTTGAAGGTGCAAAATATTTTGGTGAAATTATTAATAAAAATGTCTTAAATTATTAAAAGAATTTATTAATTAATATTTGTGAAATGTGTTTATATCCTGTGCTATTAAAATGTTTTGGTAATCCAAATGGAAATAAACTTTTTTTATCATTCACCAGCATCGACAGTTCTTCATTTAAATCTAAAAATTCAATATTAAGATCTCCAACAATTTTTTTTATCTTTTGATAATATTCTTCACCTTCATCTGCTAATTCATAACCATTTAGCCTATTATAACTAGGTATATAAATAAAATAAAATTCAGCATCTGATTTTTTAATAATATTATTTGCTTTTTCTAAAATTTTCTTAAATTCAATAATTTCTTTATTATAATTAATCTTTTCTTTTTTATATTGAATTTTTTTTAAACTATCTCTTAATCTTTTTAGTTTCAAAAAAACTAAAAATTTATTTTCTTTTAAATAGTTAAATGTTTTTTTTTCAAATTCTAATCTAGCATTCAGTGTATCATTTAAATAATCATCAATTACTTTTTGAGATTTAATAAGATTTTGTGAATAATCTCTTTGATCTAAATAATTTCTTAAAAAATGTATTCTATTTTCATATCTTAAATTTTTTAGGTCATTACCCTCATAATAAAACCAAAAAATTTTTTCAGGATTTGTAATTTTTATATACTCTATTAGTGTAGCAAGTTCACTTAATGGTCCATTCCCTCTCTGACCCAAATTTATTATCCCAAGATCATTTGATTTTATTTTTGATCTCAAGTTTCCACTTATTGAGTTTTGTTCATCAACACATACTCCATGAACATAAGAGTCACCTAATAAAAGTATATGTTGTTTTTTATCCCATTCATTATCAGGATTATTAAAGCCATATCTATCACTTAAATATTCAACAAAAAAACCTGCCTCATTACAAAAAATAGTTTGTTTTTTTGACAAACCTCCAAGCGGTAACAAGTTAAAAAAATTTGGATTTTTGAAGTACTCTCGATGAATTATAAATGGTGGCAAACTAACAACTATATCAAGGTTTTCTTTTCTTCGATCCAGAAAATATCTGTACCGAGACCGATCATCATAAAATTTATTATTTTTTTTTGCATGATATTTAACACTTGATTTATATTGATTAAATACAAGATAACCTTCAGATAAATATAATGAAAATAAAATGGATAGTGATAATAAAAATAGTTTTTCTCTAATTTTATTATTTGTTAAATAAAATATTACAGAAAAGAGAAATATTAAACCAAAAAAATAAAAATATTTTAAAGAATTTAAGTCTATCTCATTAAAATCATAAATTTTATATTTGTATAAAATAAATATAAAAATTATAAATGAAATTATTAAAAAAGATTTAGAGAAAAAATTTAAAAACTTGTTCATTATTTATTATTTAAGAAAATAAGAGACTTTATGATCAAGCAATTTTAGAATTTTTTTGTCGGTATTATTTTTTTTAATTAAATTGAATACATCATTTAAATTTTCAAAATATCTTTGAAGAATTTTATTATTATGATCTATACAACAATAAATTGATAATCCTGCTAAAAAATTTTTTTTTAACATTTCTTGAGTAATAAAAAATTTATATATTTTGTTATTTCTTTTATTAAAAAAATAATTTGGAAGCGCATCTAAACCATGAATTGAAATATCTAATTTATTATCATCACTCAATTTCGTTAAATTATTTTTAATTTTTTTTCCAATATTAGAAATTATTTTCCAACTTTTTATTCTTTCCATCTCATTTAAAGTTGCTAATCCTGCAGTTGGACCAATTCTATCAGACCAAAAAGTGCTACTAATAAAGGTTTTTTTTGCATAATCTAATATTTCACTTTTTCCAACCATAGCACTAATAGGATATCCATTTCCTAAGGCTTTGCCAAATAATACTATATCAGGTTTCACATTAAACTTTGTATACAAACCACCAAAAGTTTCTCTAAATCCTGTTGTGCATTCGTCAAAAATAAGAACGACCTTATTCTTATCAGCAATTTCCCTTACCTTTTTTAAAAAATTATTTTTTGGTAAGATATTTCTCATAACTTCCATTTTTATTGCAGCAATTTTATGATTTGAAATTATTTTTTCTAATTCGATAATATTGTTATATTCAAAAGTGAAAACGGTATCTTTAAGTTTTTTTGGAACACCACTAGGGTATAAATTTGAAAACAAATGATTATTTAAATTTTTTTTATTTTTAATATTGGCAGCTAAATACCAATCATGCCAACCATGATAACCACATATAGCTATTTTATCTTTTCCAGTTGCGGCTCTAGCAATTCTAATTGCCATTGAATTAAGCTCACCACCTGTTCTAGCCAATTTTACTCTGTCAGCCCAAGGACAAATTGAAAGTAACTTTTCTGAAAATTGTACCTCTTCATAACAATTAAATGTTGACATATTTGAATTATCAATTGCAGATTTCACTTTTTGATCTATTTTATTATTAGCGTATCCAAGTATATTTGTGCCAACTCCCATGAATGATAAATCAAAATATTTTTTATTATCTAAATCCCATATTTGACAACCTTTTGCTTTTGTATAGTAACTAGGCCAAATATTTGGTAAAATATTATCGGGATTTTTTGAGAAGAACATATTTCCATTTGAAATTATACCTTTGGCTTTTTGCCAAATTTTCTGACCTTTACTAATTTGCATACCTAAATTTCTGATATTTTTCATTTTATCAAATTCTTTTTTTTTTAAAAGTTTCTCAATTTTAGAGAATGGGAAATAAATATCATTAAAATAATTAAATAATTTTTTTAGGTTATTTAAATCCTCTTCAGTATCAAGTGAGAGTTTATAATTTGATAAATTTTCTTTTGCTGAATAATTAACTTTGATAAAGTTTTTATTATTTATTATATAACTAGTAACATGTTCTCTTGAATTTTTGTTCTTATCTAATTTCCATGCTTTTTCTAAAGCTGATTTTTTAAATATTTCTACGTCAAAACCGTCTGGGAAACTTGGTTTCAAAACATTTGAACAATAATCACAATTAGATGACAAATATCTTTTAATTATTTTATCCACAATATTAGAATCGATTAAAGGACAGTCTGCTGTAATTCTTACAATATTTTTATAATCTTGATATCTTTTAGATGCAAAATAAAATCTGTTTAAAACATCATCTTTATCTCCATAAAAAATCTCACAACCTAAATTATTTGCAATTTTTTTTATTTTTAAGTTAGCTTTGCTTTTGCTACTTAATATTACGATTTTTGAAATCTCTTTTGATTTTTTTAGTCTTTTAATAACCAGCTCTATTACATTATTTTTTTTGATTTTTTTAAAAATTTTATTTGGCAATCTTAAAGACTCAGCCCTAGCTTGAACAAATGCAATTACTTTTATGTTATTTTCCATAAATAGGGTAAAATTAATTTTTTTTGAGTTACTCTTAATTTTTGTAAATTTTTAATTTTACATTTTTTAAATTTAATTATCTCATTAAGTTGGTTTAAATTTTTTACACCTATAATAATTTTCTTATCTTTGTAGTTCAAATTTAATGCATGACTTATGCATAGATTAATAATACTTATATTATATTTCTTTGAAATTATTTTAATTTCTTTAATATTTTTTTTCCATTTATCAAAATATTTAGGAATTTTTTTCTCATCTAAAGTAAACAATCCTTGTAAAAAAATTGATCTCAAATGTATTTCAACCTTATTTTTATTTAAAATATTTAAGAAAGATTTTGAATTAATTCTTTGATCAAAAAGATTGTATGGAAACTGTAAAATATCAAATTTAAATTTACTAATGATAGATTTAGTAACATTATGGTCATATGTAGAAATACCAATTTTGTTTGTCTTTTTTATTCTTTTTAGATTTAGTAAAAAATTGTGAATTTTAGGTCCAATTTTTTTTTTTAACGTTTCACCTTTATGTAGCATGACACAATAAAAATTTTTTATGTTAAGCTTTTTAAGCGCAATGTCTATTTTAAGATATAATTTCTTTTCTGATGCCAGTGAATAATTTGTAATATTTATTTTGTAAATAACTTTAAAATTTTTTAAAATATCTTTATTTTGATAAAAATAATTCATGGCAGAATTATAATTTTCAGAGCAATCAACATATAAAATTTTATTTTGAATACATTTTTTTAAGATCAAATTTTTTTCATCTTTTTTAAAAAAAACAGACTTGTTAATTCCATAATTTCTATCAAATGAAGCCGTTCCTAAAATTATCTTTTTTCTATCTTTTAATGAGATCATTAATCTCTAAAATTTAGGTCTAATAACTTTTTTATCTCACTCACCTTAAGAAAATTTTTATTATTTGCACTAGTATAAGAAAAATTCGATACTACAGTTTTGCACCCTTTTTTATTACAATAACTTTTAATTGTATTTTGATCTATTGTTGGGAGAATTGCATAATAATTTTTAAACTCCACTGTACTTTTCCCCTCATAAACACTTATTAATTCTTCATGAATTTTTTCACCTGGCCTCACTCCTATCAATTTATATTTTTTATTTGGAGCGATGGCTTTAATCAAATCTAAAATATGGAAACTAGGAATCTTAGGAATAAATATTTCTCCTTCACGACTATTTTTTAAAGAAGATAAAACCAATTCTACTGACTCTTTTAGTGTAATATTAAATCTTGTCATTTTTTTATCTGTCAAAGTTAATTGTTTATTCTTTCTATTAAATTTTAAGAATAATGGAATTACAGATCCTCGGCTCCCCATAACATTCCCATATCTCACAACTGAAAAGCTTATATTTTTTTTTCCTTTTATGTTATTAGCAGCAGTAAATAATTTTTCAGAGCAAAGTTTTGTAGCGCCATATAAATTTATTGGCGCTGATGCTTTATCTGTAGATAATGCTACAACATTTTTTACATTAGTGTCTAAAGCGGCCTCTATGATATTCTGTGACCCGAGAATGTTGGTTTTTATAAATTGAAATGGATTATATTCAGCTGTTGGGACTTGTTTTAATGCGGCTGCATGAATAATTATATCAACATTTTGTATGGCTCTTCGTATATCTGAATAATCTCTAATATCGCCCAAAATAAATCTGATATTAGGGTGATTAAATTTTTTATCATGAATCATTTCTGATTGTTTCAATTCATCTCTACTAAAAACAATTAATTTTTTAAAATTTGAATGAAATTTAACTAAGTATTCTGTAAAAGCTTTCCCAAAGCTGCCTGTGCCACCTGTAACAAGAATAGTTTTTCCTTTGAACATTTTTTTATTTTTTTGTAAAGATTTTTATATAATTTAATAATTCTTTTATAACATAATTTTGGTCTATAAAATTTAAATTATAATAAATTGGTAATGATATAGCTGATTTAAGATATTTTTCAGAACCTGGAAACTCTTTAATTTTTACTTTAATATTTTTATCCAATCTATAAATTGGCGTATAATGAAATTGAGGATAAATACCTTTCTTATTTAAAAATTGAAAAAAATGATTTTTATCATATTTAAATTTTTTAAAATCTAAATGAATTAAAAAAAGATGGAAAGATGAGTTTTCAAACTGCTGATATTCAGGAAAATGAATAAAGTTCTTGTAATTTGATAATTTTTTTAAATAAATCTTTGCAATTTTTTTTCTTTTTTTGATAAATTCATTAACTTTACTAAGTTGGCTTAAAGCTAAAGAGGCCCCAATTTCACTTAATCTAAAATTAAAACCATAGTTGCTTAGTGAATAAATCCAATATCTTTTTTTATCTTTTGATAATCCATGAGACCTATAAGATTTAATTAAATTTGCTAATCTGGAATTATTTGTTGTGATTACACCCCCTTCACCAGAAGTAATAGTTTTAAGGGGGTGCAGAGAAAACGTACTTATATCGGTATGTTTGCAAGAACCGATTTTTTTTATTTTACCTTTATAGATATATTTTGCACCTAAAGCGTGACAAGAGTCATCAATTAAATAACAATTTAATTTCTTTTTTAAGGTGTAGAAATCCTCCAAATTTTGAGGATAACCTCCATTCAACATATTTACAATTGCTTTAACTTTGAATTTTTTTAATTTTTTTAATTTTTTTAAAATCTCATCAGCTCTTATTTGACCAGTTAAATTATCAACATCAATTAGTATTATTTTTGCACCTAAAGATTTACAAAGATTATAAGATGCAATAAAATTAACTGACGGCATTAAAACATAATCATTTTTTTTTAAACCAATAGCTAAAAAGGCCAAATGTAAAGCAGCTGTCCCACTACTACAAGTAAAGGCATGTTTTACATTAAAATAATTTTGAAATTTATCCTCTAATTTTTTATTAATTGGACCTTGTGATAAGTAATTACTTTTTAAGGCTTTGTTTACACTTTTAATATCAGAATTATCTATAAATTGTTTTCCATAAAAAATCTTATTATTTCTTTTCATTATTTTAAATTAAGTTTTCTTAAAATAGTTTCTTTTAATGGTTCATTTTTAGAGATATTTATTGGCGATTTTTTATTTAAAATTAGTTGATAAAATCTTGGTGAAATACCATTGCCAGGTCTGATTCTTTTAATATTTTCTTTTGAAAATTTTTCACCACTTTTTATATCTGCTATTGAAAATATCGATCTTCTAAATTTTTTATTTTTTAATTCCGTCTTATTTCTAAAAAAAGTATCTTTTTTTGTAAGAAGATACGCTTTATCAATTTTTTCTCTAAACAATTTAATTTCTTTGCCTCGAAGTGAAAAATTAATATCAAAACCTGTTTTTTGATTTTCTAATGCAATATGTTTTTCTACAATTTCAGCACCTTTTGAAATTGCTATTTGAGCAATTTCAAAGTCTCTAGAGTGATCTGAAAAACCAATTGGACAATTAAATTTTTTTTTTAGTATACTAATATTGTTTAAATTGAAATCTTCTACCTCTGCTGGATAATTACTTACACAATACAATAGAGCTATTGATTTAGCTCCATAATTCTTTGCTGTTTTATATGATCTCTCTATTTCTTTTAAATCAGATAAACCTGTTGAAATAATTATAGGTTTTTTTGTGCTAGCAACTCTTTTAATCAAAGACTCATCACACATTTCAAAAGAAGAAATTTTGTAAAATGGACATCGCAAAGTTTCTAAAAAATCAACAGCACTTTCATCAAAAGGTGTGCTAAATATTTTAATATTGATTTTCTTTGCAATAGAAAAAAGTTTGTTGTGCCAAGATAAAGGAGTCTGAGCTTTTGTATATAAATCCCATAAAGTATAACCTTTCCATAAACCACTGCTAATTTTAAAGTATTTTTTTTTTGAATTTAAAGTCATTGTCTCAGGAGTAAAAGTTTGTAACTTCACTGCATCAGCCCCATACTTTTTTGCCAGATAGATAAGCTTTATTGCATTTTCTATTTTTCCATTGTGATTTGATGAAATTTCTGCAATTAATAATGGTTTCTTAGGTTTATTTACAATCATAAAATTAATTTTGTATTATAAATTTAATTTTTATACATATTATGTTGAATATAAAAAATGCAACAAAAAAAGACTGTAACTTTCTTTTATATTGTAGAAATCAACCAAGATCTAGAAAGTTTTCAAAAAATACCAAAGAAATAAAAATTTATGATCATCTAAAATGGTTTCGTGAGGCTATTGCCAGCCAAAATAATAAAATATATTTAGCAAAAATTAAAAATCAAAAAATTGGTTATGTTAGAATTCTAGAAAAAAATGATCAAGGTGAAGTATCGATTGCAATTTTAGATAAATTTCAAGGTAAAAAATTTTCAAAAAAGATGTTATTAATTGCTGAAGATAAATCTAAGCTAAAAATTTTTATTGCAAAAGTTGATAAAAGAAATACCAAGTCAATAAATTTATTTAAATCTGCAGGTTACTCATTGAGAAAAAAAAACAAAAAAACAGTTATATATATGAAAAAAAAATTAAATCTAATAGATCATATTGAAAAGATCAGAAAAAAAAACAATAGTAATTGGATGGATATTTTAAGAATTGCTTACAAATTTGCACCCAATGAAACCTCTAAAGTCATGAAAAATATTTATAAAAGTGACTCCGAGATATCAAAATTAGTTAAAAAACTTAAATAAGTTAATAGTGAAAAATAAAAAAAAAATTTTAAATAATATTAAACACATTCTGTTAAATTCAGGAAACCTAAATAAGAAAGACAAATTATTAGTTTTATACGATAAGAATACTGAAAATTTAAGTAAACTTTTTTTAGACATAGCAAAAAATTATACTAATAATTTAAAAAAAATTATTATTAAGGGTTTAAAAAATCACGGTCAAAATGTGAATCAAATGACATTAAATATTATGAAAAAATCTACCTTGATTTTATCAATTTGTAATTATTCACTGGCACATTCAAAAGCAAGGTTAATTTCATCAAAACTTGGTGCAAGATTTTTAAGTTTACCTGGATACAGTTTAAATTTTATAAAAAATAATTCTATTAATGTAGATTATAAAAAGTATTTTTTAGAAACTAAAAAAATTTCAAATATGTTTTCTAAGGGAAAAAAAGTTCAAATAAATTGTCCTAATGGAACAAATTTATGTTTGAATATTACAAATAGAAAAGGAAACTGTTGCCCAGGTTTTGTAAAAAAACCAGGTGATTTAGGATCGCCTCCTGACATAGAAGCTAACGTTTCTCCAATAGAATTTAAATCTAATGGTAGAGCTGTCATAAATGGATCTGTTACACATCCGTCAATTGGAAAACTTAATACTAAAGTAATTTTTGAAATAAAAAATGGTTTTATTGTTGATATAATTTCTGAGAATAAAAATATTGAAAAAAAAGTTAAAAAGATTTTTAAAAGTGGAAAAAATAAAAGAAAAATCTTAGCTGAGTGTGGTATTGGACTAAATCCTAAAGCTACTATCTCTGGAAATATGCTTACTGATGAAGGATCAAGAGGATGTGTGCACTTAGGTTTTGGATCTAACTATACAGTGGGAGGAAAAAATAAAGTAAATTTTCATGTTGATTGTGTGATAAGAAAACCGTCTTTATTGATAGATAATAAAAAAATTATAAAAAATGGTAAAGTATGTCGAATTCAATAATTCATAATTTTAAAAATGATTTAAAAAAGATATGCAAATCAAATAAACATGACATTGCTTTATTTGATTCAATTAATAACTCCAAAATATCCTATGGGAATCTTTGGAAAGAAATAAGTAAGTTAAATTATTTTTTTAAAAAAAAATTCAATAAAGATGATATTGCAATAAGTTGTTTGGATAATTCATTAAGTACTTTAAATTTATTTTTGTGCTTTTCTGCTTTTGGATATAAATATTATCCACTTTCTTCTGATATAACTGTGGATGAATATAAGTCTTATGTTGGAAGTTATACGCCAAAACACATAATTGTATCAAATTCAACAAATCTAAATTTAATAAACTATTTTAGAAAAGAAAAAATAAAAACAATTAACATAAATAAATTAGCCAAAATTAAAAAGACTAGTGCTCAATCTTTAAATAAAAAAGCTAATTTGATTCTTAACACTAGTGGTACAACAGGATTAGCAAAAAAAATATATGTTGATATTAACAAATTGTGGTCGAGTGGTAAAAATTTTTCGAATAATTACAAATTTTTAAATGAAAATTCGACTATAATAAATTATTTGCCGATGAGCTATCTAGGAGGATTATTCAACTTATGTTTAATACCATTATCTAAAAAATGTAAAATAGTAATCACAGAAAAATTTTCTGGAAAAACTTTTTTTAATATTTGGTCTCTAGTAAAAAAATATAATGTCAACATACTTTGGTTAGTTCCATCAATACTTAAGGGGTTAATTAAATTTTATTCTCTCTATCAAAATCATAATGATACAAAAAAAATTAAAATTGATGCATGTTTTTTAGGTACTGCTCCAATAAAAATTCAAGATAAAATAAAATTCCAAAAACTGTTTAAAACATTAATTTATGAAAATTATGGTACTTCTGAGACAACTTTTATTTCTGTTGAAACAAAAAATAATAAATTAGAAAAACAAAACTATGTTGGAAAATTGCTCTCTCATATTAAAATAAAAAAAAATATCAAACAAAGTCTAACAATATTATCACCCTATAATTTTGATGGTTATATCGAAGACTTAAGTGATAAACCTAAAAAAGAAATTTACTTTGATACTGGTGATGTATTTAAATTAACTAATAAAAATTTTTTGAAAATTATTGGAAGAACTAAGGAAATAATTAAAAAGGGTGGAAATTTGATACCACTTAGACAAATGTCAAATATTTTAGAAAATCATCACAATATTAATGAGGCTATGGCAAAAAAAATCAATCATGAGTTTTATGGTGAAGATTATAATCTTTTTTACACTTCAGAAACTAAAAGAGAAATTAAAGATATTGAAGAATGGTTCAAAAATAAGGTTTCTCATTTAAAATATCCTAATAAAATTCTTTTTGTTAAGAAGTTCAAAAAAACAGAATCTGGAAAAATAAAAATATAGAAGTGTTTTCAAAAATAATTAATAAAATACCTGAAGCTTTATCAATTTATTTTAATCAAATAGTTTATGATCAAAAAAATTCCGGTGTGGATATAATAACTCTATCTTTAGGAGAAGCATACTTTGATATACCTCTCTTGGATTTTAAAAATTTAGATTTGAACAAAATCCATCATTACACAAGTAGTTTGGGTTTAGAAAAACTGAGAGAAAAATTATCTAAATATTATTTAGATAATTACAAGAGTAAATTTGATCATAAAAAAGAAATTTTAATTTCAACTGGATCTAAACCATTAATATACATGGCAATAAAATCAATTATAGACCCAGGGGATGAAGTTGTTGTGTTAGAACCTGCTTGGTTAAGCTATAAAGAACAAATAAGTCTTTGTGGCGGAAAAACAAAATTTATTAATTTTGATGAAAAAATTGAAAATATAAATAAATTAATATCAAATAAAACTAAATTAATTATCATTAATAATCCAAATAATCCATCTGGGAAAATTTATTCTAAAAAAGAATTAAAATATTTAATTAAACTTTGTACCAAAAAAAAAATTTGGCTTTTGGTGGACGAGGCATATAGCGATTTTGTACGTAAAAAATTTGTGTCTGCTTTACATTTTAATAAAAGCAAAAATTTTTTAATTGTGGTTAATTCATTGTCAAAGAATTTTGGAATTTCTGGCTGGAGAATTGGCTATATCATTTCAAATAAATCTTTAATTAATAAAATTTTAATATTGAATCAACACGTAATCACATGTGCACCTTCAATTCTTATGTATTATTTAGCCGAATATTTTGAAAAAATTATCAAAATCACAAAACCTCAAATCAAATTATTGCTTCAAAAAAGAGATAATATTAAAAAAATTTTAGACAAAAAAAAATTAAAATACTTAAAAGGTAATACTACATTTTATTTTTTTATAGATTTAAGCAGCTATAAAATAAATTGCCACAATTTTTGTATGTATTTATTGTTGAAAGAAAAAATAGCAGTTGTTCCTGGAAAAGCTTACGGTGATAACACAGAAAATTTTATTAGAATGTCTATCGGAACAGAAACGGAAGAAAGAATTTTATACGCAATTGATATAATTAAAAAAGTTTTAAAAGAAAATAAATTTGAAAAGGAATTAATTTATCTAGAGAAAAAATTTAATATTAAAAAATACAGATAAAAATTTATGTTGTTATTTCAAAGATAATCCATTGAGGAAATTGTGAGAAAAAATTATACATTTTTTTATCAATTTTAAAATATTTTTTATCGATTTCTGGTTCAAAGATTCTTTGAATTTTCAAACCATTATCATTTAATAAATTTGATACTTCAGAAAGAGTATAACTGGTAGAAAAAAATTTTTTTTTATATTCTGTAATTACTCCAAATGGAAAATTTGAATTACCAAAAGATGGGATTAACCAAAATAAGTGTGGATCACATATTATTATTTTTCCGTTTGCTTTGAGATTACTTTTTAACTTTTTAAAAAATTTTGTTAGAGTTTTATTAAGATTTGGTTGAAATTTTTTGTCAAAGAAAAATAGAAATACATCAATTAAAAAAATGTAATCAAATTTTATATTAAAATTAAAATCTTCGATTTTATTTGTATAAAAGAAAACATTTTTTATGTTATTTTTTTTTTTATAAACTTGAGCTGAGCTGATATAATTTTTTTCATAATCAAAACCATAAACTTTTTTTGCATTTTTTGACATTAAAAAAGAGTAATGTCCATTGCCGCATCCAATTTCAAGAGCTGTTTTATTTTTTAAATTTTTTTTAAAATAATTTTTAAAGAAATTTTCTTGAATAAATTTGTATGGTGTTTTTTTTATTTCTCCTATTTTTTTAAATTTTTGATCGTGCCACCATTTTTTTATATCAAGGCCTCTATATAACATTTCAGAGTTTAATTGTTCATTAAAGTTTCCTTTTAATCGATCAAAAATATTATTTCTTTTTTTTAGAAATTTTTTTGAACCTGAATATATAAAGCTATTTTTTAATAAATAAGAAAAAATATCCCTATGATTTGAAATTATATTTCTATTTTTAGATAGCATATCTGAGTTTTGGTATGCATTTAAGATTAAAGAAAATTCTGTACTATCATGTATTTTTACTTTTAATTTTCTAAATGAATTTATGACCTCTTCATAATTTTTATTATCAATATTAAATAAAGTTTCTAAAAAATTAATTTTTATATAAAAATTCACCCTATTTTGTGGATTAAAGAGTCTAAGGAAATTTTTTCCACTTTTTAAAATTATTATATTACTGTCAAATTTATATTTTTTTTTACTCATTTGGACAAAGCTAATTTAATTGTTTCAATATTTCTTTAGCAATAACTTTATATCCAATCTCATTAAAATGACCATTATTCCTAAATGGATAATACATTAACGGATCCTTTTTATTTGATAAAAATTTATTTATATCAATAATTTTTATCTTATCATTGTTTAATTTACTTAATATCTCTCTATAACTTTGTTTGTTTTGATTATTTTTTATTGTCTTGAACTCTGGCAAATAAACAAAATAGAAATTGGCATTTTTTGAAACAGAGTAATTAAGTGCTTTTATTAATATTTGATAGAATTCCTGTTTTATTACGTTATCACCTCTATTTTTTTTAATCTCTTTAATTGTATATCTTAAGTTAAATAATTTAAATCTATCAAATAAGTATCTGGTAATAGAAACTTCTTCGGAGTTTTCTTTTTCAATTTTTCTTTTAGATATTATTTTTTTAATTTCAAAATCAATTTCATTTTGTTTTTGGCTCAAGTTTTGTGTAAATTGGTCATCTGTTAAATACTTTAGTAAAATATTATTTTCTAATTCAGTTTTTAAATCTAAAAGATCATTTCCTTCATAAAATACCCAAACTATATTTTTAATTTGTATATTTTTTGTATATTCTCTTAAAGTCATGTATTCAATTAATGGCCCATTTCCTCCGTATCCTAAGTTAATTATATTAGAATTTGTTATCTCTCTAAATTGACTTGCTAAATCATTGGGATAATCAACGCAACTACCTTGAGCATAAGAGTCTCCCACAATAACAAACTCTACTTCCTTGTTATCCCATTCCTTATCTGGATTATTAAATCCAAATCTATCACTTTGATAGATTGAATAATATCCATTTTCATTACAGTTAATTGTTAAAGAGTTTGCCAAACCAGCAGCAGTAAAAATTTTATCACCATTTTTTAATATTAATTCCATAGGCTTTACAACTGTAGAAACATGATTATATTTTTTTGATAGATCTTTAAAAACTTGGATTGGCTCTCTCAGATCATAAATTTCATTATTTTTTTTTTTATAAATTTCAGTATTTTTTTTTAATTGAAATTTAGGATACAAATCTAAATAGAGCTTAAAAATATTTTCTACAAAAAATAGAGTTATATAAATAGAAAAAAAAGCCAAATAATAATTTTTTCTATTTTTACTTTTATTCAAAAAAATAAATAGAATAATTAAAGAACTACTAAATAAATAATATTTCAAATAATAATCATGTTTAGTGCCACTCCAAACTATTTCAGATTTATAGATAATGTAAAAAAATAAAATAAAAGAAATAAAAATAAAAAATTTATCAATTATTTTCAGGCTACACCATCCCTTCCACCTGAAGGGCCATCAAATGGTATTTTACCAAATTTATATTTAGGAATTTTTTTTAACAAATAATGAGGATTTTTAGATAATTCTTTTAAAATAAAATCAAAATATTTTTTTGCATTAAGAGAATAACATTTTGCTGAACCCAACAAAATTTTTTTTAACCCAACTTTGTTTCTAATATCTTTTTGAATTTTGTTATAGTCATAATCTATTTTTAAATCTAAATACCTTACAGACATAGTTTGAGTCTTAATTTTAATTTTTTTATTTTTTTTATATTTAAATTTAATCAATTTATTATAAATATAAGGTACCCCAATTATAGTTTCTGCAACGTGGGCGTAAGCATTAATAGCATAATCTAAGCCAATCCTAACAATTAAAGGATTAAATTTTATAAGTTTAAAATAAGGGGAATTATATCCCCAATTATTACAAGATACTTCATTACAAATTTCAAGTGCATTTTTTCCTATTGCAGCTACAGAGTTTGAAACATGAAAGCTTAATATACTATTTTTTCTTTTTCTTATATAATCGTCAAATCCTGAAGAATTAGAGTTTGTTTTTTTAAATTTATATATTAATCTTTTTCTTGGTACTTGAGATGTAAATGCATTAACAACTAAAGTACCGGACGGTCCAAGTAAAGATTTAAAAACTTCATAATAAAATTTGTAAAATTCATCACTATTTTTATGATTTGAAATGTTTCCAATTTTTAAAAAAGATGACGACAAAAGTACTGTACTACCTTTTTTAATTCCTAATTTTTTAAATTTATTTATTACTTTTTTTAGATCTAAATTTTCCATTTTTTTTTATTATATTTACTATTTTTTTTATACTTGAAAAATTTATTGTATTTAAGTCATTTGGATGAAATTTAATTTTAAATTTTTTTTCAATTAAAGAAACGATCTCTATTACTCCAAAAGAATCTAAAACATTATTTAAAAATAGGTTGGTATCCTCTGAAACTTTTTTATTTTTTTTCTTAACTAATGCAGTGACTATTTTTTTTACCTCATCCATTTCAAATCCTTAATATAATTTATTAATATTCTCAATTATTATGTTATGACTATTTTTTTTAGTTAGATTGTGATGAGTCTTTATAAACTTTTTATAGTTATCAGTGTTTAAATTCAATTTTTTTAATAATTTATATTTTGAGTAATCAACCGTATTGTCAATATTATGTTCAAAAAGGCCAATACCTTTTGAATAAATAGTATTATCATAATGTAAATATTTTGATTTGAGAGTAATTATTTTTTTTTTTCTTAAAATAGCTTTAACTATAACACTTGATCCAAAGTCAGTAACTATATAAGCTTTATTAATTAATTCATCAGTTTTGAATTTAAAGACTTCGAATTTATTTAAATATTTTTTTATCAATTTCATATTATACATTGGATGTATTGCTACTTTGATTTTCTTATTAAATTTTTTTTGTAATAAATTTAAAAAATAGTTCAAATTTTCATAATGTTTTTTAAGATCTTTTTTTTTAATGATTTTTCTACTATCAATTTTATGCCTATAAGTTAGGTCTAAATCTATATGCACTATAAAAGTATTTTTACATTTATGCTTTGATGCTTTTAGTTCCTCAAAATCATTACTGTTGATAGAGATAATTTTCTTTGTAGGTAGTAATTTTGAGTAAAATAAAAGCCTTTTTAAAATATTTTTTTTTAATGACTTAATTACTTTTTTGTTTGAAATAAACCGAATTTCTATTTTGGGAATTAAATTTAAAATTGCTAGAAAACTATATAATTTGCGTATTAAAATATTTTTCCAAATAATATTTATTTTTTGATTTAAGTTTGTAGTATTTTTAAGAAAATTTCCCTGTAAATTACCTACAGCACTTAACATAATTAGCTTACAATTTAAATTTTTCAAATAAAACATTAGTCTGATATTTTCAAAAGTATTTGAAAATGCCTTAAAAATTATTACTTCTTTTTTTTTAAAAAAATTATTTAACTCTTCTTGAGACTTAAAATTTTTAAACTTAAACATTAAAAATTTTGGGTTTATTGAATAGTGAATATTTTTGTTATTATAAATATTTTCTGTATTTACAAAATAAAAATTTTTGTAATATTTATTTAATTTTTGATAAATAAAAAAATTCGTATTTAAATTAACATTAACAGTTGTGAAAGGTGCCAATACACAAACTAATTTATCATTATTGATATACATTAAAGATATTTAGTTTTTAAAAGTTTTAATTTTTTTAATGTTTTTAAATGTTTCAATAATTTATTAAGTTCCAAATTAATTTTTGATGAAATTTCAAAAATATTTGATTTTCCATCAGAATAACCTAGCAAATCTGTTATTTCTCTAACATCATTATTTTTGTAATTATCTTTAGATGATATTGTGGGATATAAATTATATTTACTTAAATGTGGTTCACAATATTTTGTATTATAAGGAATGACTCCTATTTCAAAAGAATTTATAATATCCTTAATCACTTCAAACGACTTAATAAGACCCTTCTCACTTACAAGATTTAAATCATCCTTGCTTGTATGATATTCAGGATAAGTGCCAAATTTAGATCTTGAAAAAGTTGTAAATGGAAGATTTATCTTTGGAGAACAATATTGTCTTTCATCTGAACCTCTATCTAGAAAAGAATATACATGGACATTCTTTTTACCAATCAATGATGCCGTTAAAGAAATATCAGCTAAATTATTTTCACTCGGACTTTTTGTGTGACTAAATCTTCTATCATCGCCGACACAGGATAAAACATAACCTGCTAAAAGATTTTTTTTTAAATGATTTTTAAATTTAGATAAGTATGCTATAGATCCTATGGTTTCTGGTCCCAAAACAAATCTATAAGAATAGTAGTGATTTTTAAAATTTAGTCTTAGGAATCTTAAAATATAATTTAATAAAACAGGTCCTGAAAGCTCATTATTTGCCATAGAAGGATGACAAATATAGGATGAAAACATTATTTCTTTTTTGGATTTGCCCTTTAAAAGTGCATGAGCTACCTCCAAATTTCCCTTATTAAATTTTGAATCAATATTTACCTCGTAAATTCCATCACTCATTTTTTTTAATTCATTATATGCTAGACAAAAACCCCAATCTTTTTTATAATAACTTGTGACAAATGGTATTGCGTTTGGATATTTTCTCTCTGAATAAATTTTTTTTTTAAGTTGATTAAAAGGTATTTTAATATTTTTAGGGATTGAGTATCCCACCAAATGTAAATTATTTTTTTTGAAATTTGCATAAATTTTTCCATTTTTAATATTTTTTATATATGCTTTTTTAACACTCCATTCATAAGGAATTTTCCAATCAAATACTTTTGATCCTGAGCTAAATTTTAAAATTTTAAATACTGGATTTATATTTGAAAAATATTTTAGAGTTTTTTTATTACCCTCACCAGTTAAAGATCTATTAAAATAGAACAAATCTTTTAACCATTTATACATCATAAATTTATTGTCAAATATTAGATTAATTTAGTTATTTTAATCCTTAAGTAAAAGAGTAATCTAATTATTAACTTGTTTTAAATCAATTGAATTCGAATGAGTTTATATTATTACTTGAAAAATATTTAATTAATTATAGTTAGTTTGCACAGTAATGAACAAAGGAATTTTTTACATACCATTATATCAACAAAAAAAGGACTTTTCTGAGATCTTAGATGAAGTTAAAGAAACTTTGTTATTTGTTGATAAGAAAAAATTTTCTGAAGCTTTTTTTGGAGAGCATTTAACTGATAAACATGAAAAAATCACGTCTAGTATAATGATGGTGGCTGCGGCTGCATCTTTTACAAATAATATAAAACTTGGGACTCTTACAACAAATTTAAACTTTTACCCGCCGGCAGTATCAGCTGCTCAAATTTCGCTAGCAGATAATATTTCCAAAGGAAGATTGATGCTTGGAATAGGTTCTGGTGCAAATAATTCCGATAAAGAATCTGTTGGGAAATTAAACTCAAATAATTATGAAATAATGATGGAGAGTTACTATATAATCAAAAAAATTTTATATGATAAAGACTTTATCAAATATAAATCCAAAAATTTTGATATATCTATTATGCAGAGTAGAAATAAATCTCTAGGGCTTGGTTATTTCAACAAACTTTACAAAAATAGAAAAAATTTAGAAGTCATAATGCCTGCTCTTGGTGAAAATTCATATAATGTAAAGGTGTGTGCAAAAAAAAATTGGTCAATAGTAATTTCAAATTTTTGTTCAAATGAGATTATAGAAAATCACATTGAAAATTACTTAAAATATTCTTCTCTGAGAAAACCTGAGGCATTAAAAAAAATTAAATTATCAAAATTTATTTTTGCCTCTGAAAATAAAAATATAGAAAAATATTTATTTGATAAAAAATCCCCTTATTTTAAATCTGTTGAGATAATTTATAATAAACTCAAAACATTCAATAAACATCAATGTTTTGGTAATAATGTAAATAATGTTCTAGATGCAATTGATAATGTAGTGCTTTATGGAAACTCAAAAAAAATTAAAAATTATATCAGAAATAATATTGTTAAAAAATTTGGGGAAATTTCTTCATTAATTTATGTTTCAGTTCCTAAAAGTAATCAAAAAATCTATAATGAATCATTAAAAATTTTTGCTGAAGATGTTTAATTATGTACATAGATTCTAATACATCTAAATATGTTCTAAATTCAATAATAAATGAAAGAAAAATTAATTTTGAAAAATATAAATTAAAAGAAATTAAGATTGACATTAATAACCTAAAAAAAAATTACCAAAAATTAACTAAAAATAATATTTCTAAATCAAAATATAAATATTATTTTTTTTGGGAACTTTTAAAAAAAAAATATAATATTAAAAAATTAACACTTAAAGAAAGAAATCAAAAATTTAAATCTGGTAAAGTAAATATTGAATTTTCAATATTTGGTAAAATTCTTGGATATAACCCATCTTTACTTTCTATGCTTATATTCGAAAAACAATTTAAACTTTTGATACAAACCCATAAATTTTTTGAAGAAATTGAAAATGTTTGTGAATTAGAAAAAATTAAAACAAAAGTTAAATTAAAGATTATATCCTCTATTTCTAAAGGAGAATTACAGATAATTACACCTCTTTGCCCAGATTATGAACATGTGAGTTTAGGCATGGGACTGTATAAATATACTTTTAACAGACTTAATGAAGGCCTTGGATTAATAGGCAAAAGACTTTGTAAAATAATAAATGACTTACATAATTTATTAAATAAATATGAAATAAAATATAAACATTTTTTATATTATGGGGATTTTGAATCTTACTCTAAAGAAATTCAAAAAAGATTAAAAGTTTCTGAAAAAGAATTCATCAATAAATTGCACAAAAGTTCCATAAAAATGAAAAAAAAAATAAATAATGCTGCTGAAGTTAAATTATTAGTAAATGAACTTTCTAAAAAAAAGATATGGATGAAAAAATGTAAAGATAACCAAAAGATAATTAAAGAAAAATATAACAAAGACATTAAATTTAAAATTCTAATTAATGAAATTAGTTCATCAAGAACTGAACTTTATTCATCTTGGTTCCCAGGAAAAAAAGAAAAAGATTATATCAACTTGGTTATGCAACAAGGTTCTGAATATACAAGCATGGGAGATATTTTTAAAAAAAATTTTAATAATCCAATAGTCTTAGGTTTAGACCATCCGAAAATGGCTGATTTTTATTCTTTAAATATTGATATTCCAGTGATATATGGAAAACCAAAATATGTCTGAGGATCTTATAATAAATTACCAGAAAGAATATCAAGAAAAAGGTACTATAATGATACCTTTTGATGAAAAAATTAGTCCTATCACGGATGAAGATTTTGAGAATTTATTTGACTATTGTGAAAAAGTTGAAAAAGAATTTATTGAAATTGGGGATGCTGGAGAAAGTAACAATTTAATGGTTGGTCGTTTTATGACGGATAAAGATAAACCAGAAATTGTTAAAAACCCATATTCTCAAAAACTTTTAAAGATATTAACAAGTGAGAAACTAATAGATCTTATAAAAAAAATTTTAAATTTAAAAAGTGAAGCTCATTTAAGACGAGTTCAGTTCAATCAAATAAATAAAGGAAATTTTGTTGGTTATCATTTAGACACTGATAGTAATCCAGATTACATTGCCGCATGTGTAATTCAACTTGGTGATAATTTTGAAGGTGGAATTTATAGAGTGTATCAAAAAGATAAATCTTACAAAGATTTTCACCCATCGAAGGGAAGTCTTATAATTAGTAATTGTAATTATCCTCATGAGGTAACTAAAGTTACAATGGGAGAGAGAAAATCTTTAGTTTTTTTCATTTCGGATCATTTTGATAAAAATAAAAGATACTCTTAATTCATGGATTTTTCTAAAATTAAAGGAAAAATATATTTAAATAAAAAATTTTTGGATGGTGCTAAGGCTAAAATTCATATTTTAAATCATTCCTTACATTTTGCATCATCAGTTTTTGAAGGAATAAGAGTTTATAATAAAAAAATCTTATTTTTAGAAAACCATTTAAAAAGATTAATTAATTCATCAAAAATCATGGGATTAAATTTAAATTACAGCTTAAAAAAATTAAATAATCTTAACCATTTGATAGTAAAAAAAAATAATATCAATGATGGATACATTAGACCTTTAGTTTTTAGATCTACGCACTCTATGTCACCTGAAACTGAAAAATGTTTTACACAGTTAGCTATAGCTGCATGGAAATGGAAGGTCTTGTTTGACAACGAGTCAGGCATAAAATTAAATTTGAGTAAATATCCAAAACTAAATTCAAAAATTTATCCGATTGAAGCAAAATCCTCTGGATCATATCAAACCTCAGTAATTTCTAAAATTGACTCACACAAAAAAAATTTTGACGATTGTCTTATGTTGGACCTCAACGGAAATATAGCTGAAACTACAGCTTGCAATATATTCTGGATTAAAAATAATGCTGTTTATACATCAAAAAAACATTCAATTTTAGATGGTATTACAAGACAAGCAATTTTAGAATTTTGTAAAATTAGAAAAATTAAAATATTTGTTGGTGATTTTAAGTTAAATCACATACTAAATTCTGATTGTGTTTTTGTAACCGGAACTGCGGCTGAAATTCAATTTGTTAAAAGTATTGAAAAAACTAAATTTAAAAAAAACAATATTTTTAATGAGCTAAAGAATTGCTACGAAATGATCAAAAAAAATCCACCAATAAAAGTTTCAAATATAAAAAAGATTATTTAAATAAACTTTTCTAAATTACTTATTTTAAAATTTTTATTTTTTTTTTGATATAAATTAAAGTTGAATTTATGTTTTTTTTCTAGATAACTAATCAATTTCATAAGTTCTAAAGAGTCAATAATACCGTTTTTTATTAAATCTATATTTTTACCAATTTTTGTTTTCTTTAATCGAGGAAAGTTTTTTATTAAAATTTTTTCAATATTATTTTTCATTCTTTACAAGAGAATACTTGTTTTTATTTAATAGTTTATTTGCTTCTGTATAATATTTAAATAAATTAAGTAAAGTAATTTTTATTTTTTTGAACTTAAAATTAGTTAGAAATTTTTTTTTGATTAAAATCTCATTTATTTGTCTTCCGTCCTCTACAAACTTCAATCTTAAATTTCTTACATACATTTTTTCTGTAACTTTTTTTTTTAAATCAACGTTTTTACCACTAAAATTTTTATAATATCTATAAGGAACTTTGACAACTTCTTCGCAATGATGAATTACTAACCAATTAAAAACTTTTTTATCAATATTCAATCCTATGCCTTGTGCTTTATTCTTTGTCAAAAAACCTATAACAGAGTCTTTTCCCCAGGCTGTATTTTGTTTAAGTTTTAATATATTTTTTGATTTTGGTCCAATCACGGCGTAATTATACATGGGTCTTGATGTTCTCATAAATTCATACTTTTTAAGTAAATACTTATTTAAAAAACCTGTTTGAATATATTTTTCTGAAAATCCAGTTTTTTTTGTTTTTGGAAAATTTAAATTAAAGGTTGGTAATATGATTGTTTTTTTATTTTTCAATAAATAATTAATTATTTTATCTAAATCTTTTATGATTTCATTGGGATCGTGTTTGATAAAAAGTTGAAAAAGATCTGAAAAAATTATGCAATATTCAGATCTACTTGTTATTTTTTTTAACATCAGTATTTAGAATTTAGACTTATAAAAAGCTTTATCTACTTTTCCATTTTTATTAAATCGAAGTTTATTTTCCATGATTAATTTTTTTGGTATCATATAATTTGGCAATTTTTTTTTTAAGTATTCTAATATTTTAGTTTCATTTAAAATTTTTGAACTCACTAAACACAATAAAACTAAATATCTTTCTCTAGATTTATTGCTTAGATAACAATAACAATAACTTATCCCTTTAATTTTTTTTACATGAGATTCTATTTCAGTTGTATCTATTCTATATCCTCTTAGTTTAACCTGAGTATCACTTCTGCCAACACAAAAAAAGTAGTTTTTGATTTTTTTTACAATATCTCCTGTACAATAATATTTTCTGTTATTTTTAATAATAAACTTTAATTTATTTTCTTTAACATTTTTAAAATATCCTTTTGAAATCATATCTCCATTGATCAGCAATTGTTTGTTTTTATCTAGAGATATATTGGTATTTTTAAAAGGTGTTCCAATTGGAACTTGACCAATTCTTTTTATCAATTTTTCATCTTTTTTGTTATATTTGTAAAAAAATACCCAAGGAGATGTTTCGGTTGAGCCATAAAGATTATAAAGATTTTTAAATCTAAAATATTTTTTTATAGAACTTAAAATATTGAATGGGAAATTTTCACCACAAAGTATTAAATTATCAATATTTATTGATTTTTTTGAGAGTTGTTTCCTCATAAACAAAATAAATGATGGTACTGTTATAATCGTTGATACTTTATTTTTTACTATATGATTAACCGGAAAAATCTTGTCATTAAAATCAATTAATGGGCTTATAGAACAATTAAGATAAACAGCGGGGAAAATTACAACTAGGCTCATAACAAACGAAGTGTCATGATAGTCTGAAAAAACCTGATTCTTAGACGAATTATACAAATTTTTAATTTGATGAAACATGCAGCTAGTAAAATTTTTATAAGAAATTTCAACGCCCTTAGGAACTCCTGTTGATCCAGAAGTAAAAAAAATCATGGCAGTATCGTTAACTTGAATTTTAGGAACCGAAACTTCTAATTTATTTTTATTTTTAAAAATTTTTTCTAAATCAAAAATTTTGATTTTTAATTTTTCTAATGTCTTTTTACTACCAAAGCTTCTATCATAAATCCCATATTTAATGTTTGAAATTTTACAAATTTTTTTAATTCTATCAAAGGGCATACTAGGTGAAATTTGTATCCATATATTGCCTGAAAAAAGGACAGATAAAACAGACGGATAATAATTAAAACTTTTATCAGAAAAAATCATAATTTTCTGTTTTTTTATATTTTTTAAATGGTAGTTAATTTTAATAATCTTATTTTTAGCTTCTTTATAAGTGAGAGTTTTGCCGTTATTTACAACTAGATTAAAATTAGATTCATATAAATTTTTTTTAACTTTACTAAAAAAATTATGTGTTTGGTTTTTTTCTTGCATATTAAGAATTGTATTAAAATATTGAAATAGCTGGTTATTGCTATAGTGTAATTTTTAATATTAATAGTAATAATAATGCAACCAAAAAAATTTAAAATAGGATTATTTGCTTTTAATGCAAGTAGTGGAGTGACTTTAACAAAAGATCGTAACAGATGGTCACCTAATTGGCAAAATATAAAGAAAATATCTCTAGACTCTGAAAAAATGGGCTTAGACTTTTTATTACCAATTGCGAGATGGAATGACTGGGGCGGGGAAACAAGGCCACACAAAAATGCTTATGAAACTTTTGCCTTAATGTCCAGTATTGCAGCAATAACAAAAAAAATATACTTATTTTCAACAGTTCATACTGCATTTGTTCATCCCATTTATGCTGCGAGAGCAACTTCAACTATAAATAATATAAGCAATGGAAGGTTTGGGATAAATGTTGTTTGTGGGTGGAATAAATCTGAGTATGAAATGTTTAATGTTGAAAAAAAAATTTCTTCTATAAACAGATATAAATTTGGTGATGAATGGCTTAAGATTTATCTAAAACTTCTAAACAAGAAAAGTGACAAAATTTCTTACAAAGGCAAGTTTATTCAGGTAAAAAATGCTCAGTGCTATCCAAAAATGATAAATGAAAAAAGTTTTTTTAAAATATCTGCTGGTTTTTCTAAAGATGGTCGTGAATTTGCCTCAAAAAAGTTTGATATATTGCTAACTATGTTTAGCAAAATTGATAATTTAAAAAAAAATAATCAAGACATAATCAAACTTGGTAAAAAAAATAAAAAAAAAATTGAAATATTTTCTCCAATTCATATTGTTTGTAAAAATTCGAAAAGTGAAGCTAAAGAATTTTACGAAAGATATAGTCAAAAAAATCAAGATACTAAATCAGTGAATAATTTTATTGGTAATCTTGCTTGGGCAAAAAAAGATATTTTGGCTAGTTATTTAAGACAAGTAAAGCAACAAGTTGCTGGATCTTTAGGCGGTTATACAATAGTTGGTGATAAAACAGATGTCATTGAACAATTAAATGAAATATATAAATCAAAAACATCTGGAGTTGCTTTAACTTTTTTTGATTATAATAAAGATTTAAATTTTTTTGGAAAACATATTATTAAAAAAATAAGAACATTTTAATTTTTATGACAGATTTTAGAAAAGAAGATTTTTTTAAAAATGGATTCTATGTAATCAAAAATCTTCTAGATGAAAGTGAGATAAAAAAATACATTAATTGCATAAAAAATAAAAGAGAATCTCTTCTCAGACAAGATGCTGCTAGTTTTGATGAAAAAGGAAACTTTAAAATCAAAACTTCTGATACTGAAAAGTTTAAAAATTATTCTGAATATGATGATGAAAGTTTATGGGGTTATGTATCAAATAAAAAACTCATAAATAATATTGATGAGCTATTAAGTGAAAAATCTTACTTTGTTCATGATCTTGGGCTTTTAGATCCTGGTACTAATCCAGATAATGAAGTAAGCTGGCACAGGGACAATCCTTGTAGGACAACTGGTGTAGGCCCAGATTGGGATCCAAAAATAAAATATAATGTAGTCACTGCTATAACTTACCTTCAATCTAGTGAGAACTGTGGTACTGGGCTAAATGTCATACCTGGTTCTCACAAATTGAGTTATAAACAAACTTTATCAAATATTTTGCGTTTTATTCATCTAAAAACTAGAAATTATAATAAGTTAAAATTATTAAGAAACTTTATTTCTAAAATAATTGGAACTACTATAAAATATGATGCTGGAGATTGTATAATTTTTTTATGTACTCTGTATCATGCACCAATCACGATTAATCATTCTAAATCTAATGTAAAAAGACAATGTGTTACGGCTAGATATGGCGGTATTGGAAAACATTCTAATACTTACATTGATTACGTTACAAACAAAAGGACTGAAATGAATAAGTATATAAATGCAAAGAAAAAAAATGAATTTTTAGATTATATTAAGGAAAAAGAGTTGTTTCTTCCTTTTGTAAAAAATATTGATAATTTGAAAGGCGCTTTTATAAAAAAAAATGATTAATTTTAAAGTCTCAAAAATTAGAAAAAAAAATGAAATTGAAAAATTTTTTAAAACAAAAAATTTACATGACCTTGTAAATGCCTCTAAAGAAAAACAGCTTCAAGTTAATCAGATGGAGAGATTTAAACCGTGGTCTCCAAAATTGGAACAATTATATCTAATTTATCAAATAGTAATTTTGAATAAAAGACTTACAATTTTGGAATTTGGGTCAGGATGGAGTACTTTAATTTTTATCAAAGCTCTCAATGAATTAAAAATAAAATATTTAAATAATGTTAAATTTTTAAGGAAAAATAACCCATTCTCTTTGTTTGTAGTTGATAATGAGAAAAAATATTTATCAATTTCAAAAAAAAGAGCAGATAAATTTATTAAAAAAAATAAAATTAGATCGAAAGTTCATTTTTTATATTCTGATGCTGTTATGACAAAATATAAAGACCATATAGCAACTGAATATAAAAAATTACCAGCTTGCAATCCAGATTTAATTTTTTTAGATGGTCCTGGACAATTCAGAGTAAAAAACAAAATAAACAATATTACAACAAAACATAAGGACATTATGCCAATGGCATGTGATATACTTAAAATTGAATTTTTTTTAGTACCAGGGACAATAGTAATTGTTGATGGAAGAGGAGCAAATTGTGAATTTTTAAGACTAAATTTTAAAAGAAAATGGAGATATAGCTATTTTAAAAAAGTTGATTTGCATCTATTTTGTTTGATTGATAGAGAAATAGGTAAATATAATTTAGACCTTTTGAAATTTTATAATAACAAACAAAAATGAAAATTTATTTAGCAGACTTGTTTCATACGTGGACAAAAGGCGGTATATGGACTATTCCACTTAATATTGGATACGTAGGTTCCTATACTAAAAAAAAGTTTGATGAAGAAAATATTGAATGTGAAATTAGGTTATTTAAAGATGCAAATGTACTTTTAGACAAAATTAAAGAAAGTCCTCCTGATATTGTTGGATTAGGATATTTTGTTTGGAATGAAAATTTAAATAATTTTGTTACAAACTTCATTAAAGAAAATTATCCAGAAGTTTTAGTTGTTGGTGGAGGACCAAGATTCACAAACATAAATGCAAACTTAAAGGGTGCAAAAGACTTTTTTTCAAAAAATAAAACTTGTGATATTTTTGTGGTCAATCAAGGAGAAAAAGGTTTTTACAAAGTCGCAAAAAAATTTTATGACTTAAATCACGAAATCTCTAATCTAAAATCATCAGAAATACCTGGTTGTCTTGTGAACAATTATGAAAATAATAAGGGTATTATTTTAAATACATGTGAAGATCATATACATATTGGAGAAAATATTGGAACCCTTGATGATTTGAATGAAATTCCTTCACCATATCTAAATGGGATGCTTGATGAATTTTTTGAAGATAGGTGGATGCCAGTACTAGAAACTAATAGATCTTGTCCATACAGATGTACTTTTTGTGCTTGGGGAATTGGAACTCAAAAATTGATGCGTTTCAGTGAGGAAAGGGTTTTAACCGAAATAGAGTACATAGCTGAAAGATGTAAAAAAAGTAAAACTCTAATTATAGCAGATGCAAATTTTGGAATATTAGAAAGAGATGCCATATTTGCCAAAAAAATGTATGAAATGAGTGAAAAACATAAATTTCCTTTTAGTGTGAATGTTCAATGGAACAAAACAAGGCCTGACAGAGTATTTAAAGTTGCAAAAGAATTTAAAAATATTGCTGCAGTAGGAGCATCTATGCAAACGTTGAACCCAAAGGTATTAGAATCAATTAAAAGAAAAAATTTAACAGTAGACCAAGTTTTAGAATTACAAAAACAACTAAAAGCTATTGGTATAGGAGATAAATCATTTACAGAATTGATTGTTGGTTTACCTGATGAAACTAGAGAAAGTCATATATATGCAAATAGAAAATTAATTGATCTTGGTTTTGAGGTTTGGAATTATTTTTTACACTTATTACCAGGAACAGAAATGGATGAAGCAGAGTATAGAAAAAAGTACTTTAAGAAAACAGGATTTAGACTGCATGATAATTCTTATGGTATTTATAAAGGGAAAAAAATCTTTGAAGCTCAAGAAACAATATTAAAAACAAATAATCTAACAAATGAGGATTTTAAATTTTTTAGATTTTTCCATTTTTTAATTCAAATGATGTGGAGTAAAAAATGGTATTATTATTTACTAATATTTCTAAAAAAGAATTACGAAATTCATCCTATAGATTTTATCATTGAAATAACTAAAGAAGTAAAAAAAGAAAAAGGTCCAATTAAAAATTTACATGATGAATTCATGAATGATTATCTTGATGCTGAATGTTTTGAAAGTGAAGAAAGTTTATTCAAATACTGGTCCAAAGATAAAAACTTTGAAAGATTAAAAAGTGGAGAATATGGAAAACTTAATATGCTCTATACATATAAAATTGTACTAGGTTTAAGGGAAGAATTTTCAGATTTTTTAATAAAACTTATTAAGAAATTACAGACCAAAATGAATATTCAAGATAATTTGTTTGTTGAAAAATGTGAGGAAATATTAAGATTTCAAAATTGTAAATTTATTCAATTTAATTCATCAAATTTACCTAAACTTGAATTTAATGAAGCATTTAGTTTTAACATCATAAGTTGGATTGAGAAAGATTTTAAAGATCTAAGCAAATACAATAATGAGAAACAATATAATTTTTATTTTACAAAAAATGAGAAAAATGCTTTAGAAACACAACTCAAATCAAACAAATCCTCAAATTTAAATTCTAAACTAAGAGATATGACTGTTTACACATCTACAAAGATGTTTTTTTATAATGTAAAAGAAATCTAAACTTTGTTTAAAAATATTGACATTAGTTTTCAAATTATATTAATATATTTTCGTACTGAAATGCATGGTGGGAAATCAGTGTGTAATTCGCTGGCTCTTCCTGGAACCGTATAGTCGGAGCGCCACCCAGTATAGTCCGCTGTTGAATGAGGGCCAGGAAAAGTCTAGTTCTGCAATTTAAAATTAACAACGGCATAAAATAAATTACTTCTTTAATTTTAGAAGTTTAACTGAGAATGTCGTATGTTTATTAGATTGTTATTGTTTTTAATTTTACTAATTTCATCAAAAGTAAATGCCTTGGAAAATTGTAAATGGAACAACAGTAAGGGTGTGCCTTGTACAACAATTACAAAAACACCTAATACTTCAAAATATAATTCTAATGGTATAAACAAGACTATTTTCACCAAACAACAAATACTTGAGTCTGGTGCTACAACTGCTGTTGATTTATTAAAAAAAGTTCCAGGATTAGATTATTATCAGACAGGACAAAAAGGACAGCAAGCAGCTATTTTTATGAGAGGATCAGAATCAAATCATACTCTTGTTATGTTAAATGGTGTAGCAATAAATGATCAATCTGCAACCAATGGACTTCATGATTTTGGACAAGATTTTGTTCAAACTGTTCAACAAATTGAAGTTTACAAAGGATCAAATGGTGCACATTTTGGTCCAGATGCTATTGGTGGAGCCGTTAATTTTGTAACAGACATTGATTATACAAACAGTTTTTCAATTAATGGATTTAATTACGATAATAAATCAGCTGATTATAATACTACTAAAATCACTAACAATGGTTGGCATTTAAATTTTAAAGGAGCTGCAAATCATAGTAAAACCGATAGTGCGAAAGCTAAAGGTCATGAGTATGATGGTACAAAAAATTATCAGATAAATTTAAATGGGAATAAGTGGATAAATAATAATCTAAAATTAAAAAATACTTTCTATTACAGGGATACTAAATCTGAATATGACTCATCTGATACAAAAGAAGAATCTGTTACATCAGATAATAAGATGTATGCTTTACAAACTGGGATTGAACGTAAAACAAAAGATTCTCTAGACAACTTTATATTTCATTATCACAATTACGATAGAAAGTATTATGTGCAAGGTAAAAAAGATAAATATTACAGTGAGTCCCTAGTTGCAAAAGCAGAAAGAGAGGTTGTTGTTGATAAAAAATTATCATACGGTTTAGGGAGTGAGTATAAGTATGATTGGGGGCACTACCAAACAACAACATTTTCATCTCAAACAAGAGGTCATTTAAGCAATCTTGGTATATTTGTAAATGCAGGTTATAAGTTTAATGAAAACCAGATACTGTCATTTCATGGAAGAAATGATGATCATAAAGAAACTGGTGGTAACAAAACTTATAAAATAAATTTCACGCAATTTTTAGGTGGATTAAGATTAGGGGTTACCCACTCAACTGGCCTAAAGAATGCTAGTCTATATGAACTTTATGGCAATATAGGTCAAAAAAATATAAATCCTGAAAAAAGTGAAACAAATGAAATTTCTGGTGAGTATAGTTTGACTGAAAATATAAAATTATTTTCTACTGCTTATAGAACTAGAATGAAAGATAGAATTAAAATCAACTCATCTTGGAATGCTTACGAAAACAAAATACCTGACACAACTCAAGAGGGACTTGAAAATGAAATTAAATGGTTAACAAATAATCAAAGCATATCTTTTGTTTCTCACTTCGCAAAAAGTAGAACTTCTTCAAATGGACCAAACTCTAGAAGACCAGACTTATCTTATGGATTGGATTATTTAAAAAAGTTTAATTCATCTCTTTATGGTCCTTTAGATCTGAATTTAAGTCATAGATATATAGGTGATCATATTGATTGGACTGGTTCTAAAAATGAATTTGTGAAAAGTGTAGATTTAATTGATATGTCAATTAGCAAAAGTTTGTATGGTAATATAATCTCTATAAATTTAACTAATCTTCTTAATGAAAGATACGAAAAACCTGGAACTTACTCTCAAGATGGAAGAATGATAAATTTTGGTTTTAGGAGATCTTATTAATTTTTTTTTTATGTGGTAGATTATAAGTTTTATTGTTGATATGATATATTAAATATCTAATTAATTAAGATGATTAAATGAAATATTTAAAAATCTCTATTGGAATTTTGATCGCTTTGGCTACTAGCAGGTTTGTTCCTCATCCACCAAACTTTACAAGTTTATTGGCTTTAAGTTTTTATGTGCCAGCACTATTAGGAATTAGATATTTACCAGCACTAATAGGAAGTTTCTTATTAACAGATATTTTTATTGGCTTTCACTCTTTAACACTTTTCACGTGGGGAAGTGTGATGTTAATAGGGTTATGTTCAAAGTTTTTTTTATCAAACATATATACTAGAGTATTAGGGGCACTTTTGGGTGCATTAATTTTCTTTATTGTAACTAATTTTGGTGTTTGGTTAATGGGATCATATGGTTACACATTTAGTGGTTTAATAGTGTGTTATACTCTAGCAATACCTTTTTTTACTTATAGTCTGATTTCAACATTTATATTTTCTGGAATAATTGAAGGTGTAATCAAATTAAATTTAATTAAAATTAGAACATAAAAAAACCCCTTGCAAATATTCTATTCGAAGGGGCTTTGTTTAATTATAATATCAAATTTCTAATAAAATTTTTTTCAGTGCATAAATCAAGCCAATTGAGCTATTAGTACTGGTCAGCTGCACGCATTACTGCGCTTCCACATCCAGCCTATCAACGTGGTGGTCTACCACGGCTCTATAGGAA
>Ga0181607_10000072_pt1 | contig 77952 bp, 66 predicted proteins | sample 041ome_9_FD_132420 | JGI IMG/M metagenome (GOLD analysis project Ga0181607, IMG submission 132420) | Coastal salt marsh microbial communities from the Groves Creek Marsh, Skidaway Island, Georgia - 041413US metaG (megahit assembly) | ecosystem: Environmental > Aquatic > Marine > Intertidal zone...
AAGTCTTGACCACCTTGACCATAGGTTTGTGTTGTCATGGCAGCATAAATCTTGTCATCGAATCCTAAAAGAGAGCATTTTCCAAGTTCATCTTTATTCAATGTAAACGGGTTATTGCCGTGAATCTTGGCCCATTCAACACTAAATGAGGTGTCTATCTTTACTAAATACATATCGTAATCTTCGCCAGAAAACCCTCTCGTAGAACCTGTAATTAAATATGCTGTATCTGAAAAAAGTGACACACTCTCTCCAATGTCATCAAACTCAGTTCCGTACTTCAATTCTTCTATTAAACTCCCGTTATTGTCATATTTTAATAAGAGCACATCAGAGTGCGTAGAATCCAATTCTTTTATGGTACCCACCAATAAAATCCCATCATCAATGAAGATTGACTTAAGGCTAATTGAATCAGTATAGTCGATATTAAAATCATGACTTAATTCGAGGCTAGCGTCAAAAACACTCACCTTGTAAGAGTGATATTCTGATGATTGAATTCGTGTTAATGCATAATAACTTCCATCGGCTACTTTTAAGTCTACAGGATAGTAATCCGACTCACCAAAAATCTCTGCAGCCAATCCTGGCACTAGGTTACTGTCTAATATTTGAAGCTTTGAAAAATACCCCTTTGTACCAAAGCCATCGTAGGTTTGATAAAGAATAGCATAGCCTTTCTGACCAGTCAAAGTATCAACAGCTTTCAGACTTTCAATACCTAGACCTCCAATCGTCACAAAATTAACCAGCTGGAATTCAGAGTTCATTCTTATGCAATAAATATCTGATTGTCCAGATCCAGCTCCACCTGTGCTGCCAAATGCATCTACATAGTCATCATTCTCGAATATTGCTGTTGCAGTCTCAGTTCCAGTGGTTCCAATGAAATAATGATAAACTGTATCCTGCCCCACCCCCATCAAAGCAGTAAACACTAAGCTTATGGCAAAAACGATCTTTTTCATGTTCCAAAAAAGTATTGCACCCCACAACCGAGGGTAATTCCACCGAATAATTTTGGAGCAAACACTGCTTCGAGGTTCGCTAAGCGCACATTGGCCGCGAAACTGTTCGCGCGATAGGAAGCTGCCAGCCCCAATTGAAGCGCGCCATAGCCACCATAGCCCAATTCTGACGATACAGCCATCGACCTACCGAATCGATACCCGGCATTCAACCAAGCATAAGTGCGTGAAATCGTTTGCCAGCGCACCACCAATCCAGCACCCGCCTCAAGGCCTTGTTCTATATCACGCTTAAATTCCAATTGCATATACCCCGGAATCATTTGATTGACCGTTCGCCTTGAAAAGCCTGCGCGAACGCCTCCGAGCAGCGAATCTTCCAGATTGTATGCATTGATGGCTGATTGTGCATTATCGAAGTCGTTGATCTGTATGCCCAAAGCCAGCACACTTGTGTCTGCACTGTAACGTTCTGTTTCCGGATGCCATTGAATCAAACCAAAATTCATCAACAATGCATTCACTTCCCAAAGCGACCCGAATGCTTCTACATGCTGTGTGAAGAACAAATCAATGGCCGCACCGCCACCATTGTGCTTCAAAAAACCCACATTTGAGGTGTCAGAATAATAGGCCGAACCGCGAAGCTCGAGCAGCACACTGTCTCCTATGTCTGAAGTGTATACCGAGCCTTGACCAATATTCAGTGATGCCGTTGACTCTCCGTTTAAAAAGGAAATCATACCACCATAGCTGACCCCTTCGCTCGGTTGAAAATTCAAGCCAAGCCCCATTTTTTGATAGCGCAAAACGCTCAATGAGGTGCGATTAAAATTGGCTTCCTCACCTGCAAATTGCTTGTTTCCATCGAGCATAAACAAACCAAAATCGCCCGGAAAAATAGCGTTGAGGTGTGCTTCATCGGTGGCGCTAAACACAATACCCGCACACCAATTGGGAAGCGCAAATCCACCTTGAACACCCAAACTATAATCTCCCCCAATCAAGTTGTTTGACGTGGTAAATTGAGCAAGTTGACGCTCTTTCACCTCGGCATCCAATTGCGCTGACCCACTGATGTTGAGTAGGAATGAATTGCTTAATTGTGCAGAAGAAACACTTCCAAAACCATAAGCACCAACAAAGGCTTTTTTCGGGCCTAAATCGAGCCAAGTAGGCGTCAAATATCGCTGCGCAAATAGGGTTCCCGTTGAACACAGCATCGCCAATATGAATACCAGGCGCGTCATTGGGTATTCACGTTTAAGTCGGCCACCATTTTAAAGCCGATGGTGTAGCTGTTGTAAATGTTTACCACTTGTCCATCATAAGTATCGATCACTGCTCGCAGTCGCATGGCTTTCGCACGCTTCAATTGCTCGATAATTTCTTGGTTTACGGGAATGACAATTTCACTTTCTCCAATGGCCAGCAATTCGCCTTGGGCATCGGCCGTTGCCGAAGCGATGGTTTGCGCTTGATCCAATAAACTGTCAATTTCCACACCGTTCTCATCCTGCAGGTAAAGCTGAATTTCCGTTGAAAAGGGATAACCATTGTCAAAATACACCCGCACATAGCCTCCGTTGATCAAACCTGTGCCTTGCTCTGGGTTCTCTTCAATAAACTCTACGTCAAACGTATCTTGAAGCACCAATCCAGAAACACCAACCTTCAACGGCACATCCATGTCGAGGTTCACGGAAATGTCGTGGCCGTAGTAGATAAAATCATTGCCCAAGGAAATATTGCCTAAGGGATTGATGGAAAGATCGAGGTTGTAATGCAGGGCATTGGGTCTTATTTCTACCAATTGATCGAGGTTGGAATTCTGATCAGTAAACGCAAAGTCTTTGAAAATGTGCTTTACCGGGTTATCCTTCGAATAAAGGTTTACCGCTCTGCTCAGTTGCTGCGTTTGACCAATTATCGGGTGGCTCAAAGACGCTGAAGCTCCAAAGGCGTTAGAAGTAGACATTTCTAAGATCTTCAATTGCAAGTCTGCTCCCACTCCATTGTCAATGGACATGCGCACATCAAATGCGGCAATGTCGAGTGCTTCGAAAGGAATGTCGTCAAAAATGTCGATCAGACTAGCGTCTTCGTAAGTCGTTTCGGTTGAGCCAAAATAGCCAATTGCATATTGGGGTATAATCTCCTCGAATTTATTCTCTATTGTAAATCCTTCGCCAGCAGAAAAAGTATACGTAGAGCCCTCGGCTGGATCCACCATCACTTCAACATTTGTTGCCAACGCATTAACAGAATTTCCGTTCAATCCCCTCAGGTCAAGAGCATAACCATCCAAGTTAATGTCGCCTTTAAAGGTTGACTTAGCTGGCACGAATTCAACCAATTCAAACGTGTCGCCATTAAGTGTTGCCGACAAAACTTGATACCTGACAATAATCTGGCTCTTTAAGTTATTGGTAAGTTCTACAGAAAATAAGGATGAGCGCACTTCGGCATAGGTCAACTGCACATCCTTGAGCTTGTATTTTGTATTCGAGGTATTGGAATAAAACGGGACCCCCGTTGGTAATGTTACATTTCCCACCGGAATAAAATACGACTCGGAAAGCGAAGTATCCGGAATACCAATCAGCGAATCGAGACCTAGATTGATAAGCTGTTCGCTTACCCGCAAGTGATACAATCCAGATGAGTCGGCTTGAATTTCATCCGAGACTATAATATCTCCCAAGTTCAATTCACCAAAAGCAATCGGAGCCAGCACATCGGCATCCCAAGGCGAGAGCTCAAAATCTCTTCTGCAGCCTTGTGTTAAAAAAACAACAAATAGCGCAATGATGATATGATACCTTGTATTGAATGATTTCATTTGCAGAAGAATTCAAAGGTGTTAAAAAATCGCATGCTTGAATCCATAGACGTAAAGCAATGGAAGAGCGTCTTTAAATCATGGTAATAACAGCCGTAGAGTGGAATTATGAATAACATTTTACCACATCCAGATCGTAAGTTTTTCATTTCGTGGCTCGTGTGCTTCATCGTGATGTATGGACTTTCATACGCTTGGCATGGCATTGTGCTGAACGACTTCATTAAAATATCTTACCCAAAAGATGTGTTTTTGTTGATCGCTGGATTGGTCTATTTCACCATTGCCCTATTGATCACGGTGCTAACTTACATGTTTAAAAAGATCAAAGATTCTTTCCGCTACGGTGCATTCATAGGCGCTGGGGCGGGTGTTTTGATCTACGCCATTGCCTTTTTATTGGGCATAAGTTTCAATGCGGTAATCGATATTAAATTGATTGCCTTTGATCTTGCATGGCAAACATTCGAACAAGGTTTTGGCGGTCTTATTTGCGGATGGGTATATCGAACACTGTACGCGCGAGAAAAGCACTTTTCTAACTGACGTCTAGCAATTGCAGGTCGGTAAGATTGCGGTAGGCGCCATTTTCAATCTTCATCAGCTGATCATGGGTTCCTTGCTCCTTCACTTTTCCGTGGTCAAGGACCAAAATATTGTCAGACTTTCTGATCGTGCTCAATCTGTGAGCAATGATTAAGCTTGTTCGGTCACGCATCAATTTTTCCAATGCGTCTTGCACCAAACGCTCGCTCTGAGAGTCCAACGAAGAGGTGGCTTCATCGAGGATTAAAATTTTAGGATCTTTCAGTATGGCCCTCGCTATGGCCACTCGCTGCCGCTGACCACCACTCAATTGTATTCCGCGCTCCCCCACAAGGGTATCAAAGCCATCGGGGAACGATTCAATAAATTCCAATGCATTGGCTTTTTCAGCAGCCTGTTTTATTTCATCCAATGATGCTTCTGGCTTTCCATAGGCGATATTCTCAGCAATGCTTCCCCCAAACAAAATTATGTCTTGCGGTACCAGAGCCATCTCATTTCTCAGTGCTGAAATCGAAAAAGATGTGGAGGGTTTGCCATCAAAAAGAATTTGCCCTTCATCGAGTTCGTAGTAACGCAGAAGCAAAGCCGAAATGGTAGTTTTACCAGCACCACTGGGACCTACAATCGCGACTTTTTGCCCAGGTGCAATTTCAAAATTGATGCCTTGAATGACTGGTTTCTCTCTGCGAGTTGGATACGAGAACTTCACACCCTTGAACTCGATTTTCCCAGACAGGTTAAGCTTCTCACTTCCTTTCGTTGACGATAATGCTTCAGGCGTAGTTTCCATCAAATCAAACAAACTTTCTGTTGCCCCAATGGCCTTTTGCAACTTTCCAAAAACATCTGCCACACCGCCAATGGAAGCTCCTATGAAAACAGAATAGAGGATAAACGAAGTGAGCAAATCTAATCCAATCTCACCTTCATTGCGCAGCTTTACACCATACCAAATCACTAGCACAATGGTTCCGAACAGTCCAAAGATGATGAATGAAGCGAATGCACCGCGCCATTTTGCCCCCTTCATTGCTAAGCTTCTAACTTCTTCAACTGCCCTTTCGTAGCGCAGCATTTCTAAAAATTCGTTGGTGAAAGCTTTTACGCTCTGAATCCCAGTAATTGTTTCTTCCACTACTACCTGACTTTTAGCCAGCTCAGATTGAGAAGCTTTGGAAAGTGTGCGAATAAACCTGCCGAAGAAAAATGCCAAGATCATCATTACCGGCAACGAAACAAGCATCACCAGTGTAAGCTCTATGCTGTAATAAAACAAAAGGGCAATCCCAAAAACAATCATGAAAGCTTGCCGAATTAATTCCGCCAATGTTGTCATGAAGGTGTCTTGCAGTTGGCTGATGTCGTTGCTGATTCTACTGCTCAACTCTCCCGCTCGCTCACCATTGAAAAAGGCCATCGGAAGCTTGATCAAATGGCTGTACGTATCTTTTCGCAACTGCGCTATGGCGCGCTCCGTTACGTCAGCAAAAAGATAGATACGCATGAACGAGAAAAACGACTGCAAGCCAAATGCAACCATCAAAAGCAGGGCTACTTGATTGATGTTTTCTAAGTTAAAAAAAGCATCGATCGGACTTTGCGCAGCATCGTCACCTGCCAGCAATCTACCCAGTAAACTAGGAAACGTCATGAATGTAAAAACACTCAAAAACAAGAACACCAATCCCAAGGTAAACGTACCCTTATATGGCGTTACATATTTAAAAATCCTAACCGCACGCCTCAATGCTTCCTTTGAGACCCTTTTTTTCTTCTCTTCAACCATGGGGCGCAAAAGTCATGATTAAAACGCTCCATTGAAAGGCATCTCAATTCTTTTAACATCCGTTATCTGCATACTGAGTATGAACCAGCACAACAAATGACATCTACAGCCATCACAGTTCGAGAAGAATTAGTTATTATTGTAGTTCACAAACTAAAATTATTATGATCAAGTCATATTGGGATGAACAATGGAAGGAGATTGATTTGGGGGAAGACAAACTGCGTTACCACTATGCCGTTTCGAACTATGGTCGTATAGTAAGTTACTCTGAATCACTAGAAAAAGGAAGATTATTGAAAGGAAGCTTGGTAGATGGCTATCCTGTTTTCAGGTACAAGCAATTTTACAAGTCTGAGCAAGGAACGAAGATCAAGAACAAGCAAATTTTTGTGCATAAGCTGGTAGCCGATTATTTCGGTCAACAAGAAAACGAAGAACAGCAATATGTGATTCATCTTGACTATAACAAGCTAAACAATCACATTGATAACCTGCAATGGACTTCCAAACGCGAAATGGAGTTGCACCAACAAAGCAATCCGAATGTGCTTTTAGCGCGGGAAAAAAGAAAAGAAGTAAAGCCATATAAAGGACACAAGCTCAATGCAACCCAAGTAAAACGATTGAAAAAGAAAATTTTCGATCCAGAAAGAAAAACACGGTTGAAGATATTGGCAAAACAATTTGGGATATCAGAAATGCAATTGTACCGCATCAAATCAGGTGAAAATTGGGCGCATGTAACTGTTGACGATTAGGATTCAAAATACTCAGATAATTTAAAAAAGGCTCTCTTCTCGAGGACCTTTCTTTTTAGGTTGTGTTGGATGTATATTTGAAGAATATGAAAAACATTTTACTCTCCCTATCCCTTGCACTAGGTTCCCTTATTTCTTTTGGCCAAACCATAGATACTGCAAACACTCCTGTTTGGATTGATATGATGCAAGATCCCAGCGCCAATTTTTATGACATTCAAAATGCATTTGAGCAATACTGGGAAGGTCGCGAACGCTCACGTGGAGACGGATGGAAAGTTTTCAAACGTTGGGAATGGTATTGGCAAGAAAGGATAAATCCTGACGGCACTTTTCCTCCAGTAGATCAAACCATCAATAATTATACTTCATGGCGCATCGCCTATAATCAGTCTCTATCTGGAACTGAAAGCATCAATGGTGACTGGTCTGAAGTAGGTCCGAGAATGAAACCGGTAAACGGGACAGGGCAACCCAACGGAAATGGACGTCTGAATAGCATTGCATTTCACCCTACAAATCCTTCTATTATGTGGGTAGGTTCAGCATCTGGAGGATTATGGAAAACAAGCAATGGAGGACAAAGCTGGGATTCAAACACCGATGACCTTCCATCGCTCGGAGTGTCATCGATATTGGTCGACCCTACCAACACCAATATCATGTATATCGGAACGGGAGATCGCGATGCAGGCGATGCGCCTGGACTTGGGGTTTATAAATCAGTAGATGGCGGAGCCAGTTGGTTTGCCTCTAATACAGGCATGGGTAATCTGGTTGTTGGCCAAATGCTCATGCATCCTAACAATCCTTCTTACATTTTAGCAGCCACTTCAGGTGGAGTATACAGAAGCCTAAATGGCGGTTCGTCATGGAGCTTAGAAAGCCCTTCGAATAATTATAAAGACATGAAATTCCAACCGGGAAATCCAAATATTGTCTATGCTACCGAAACCTCTGGTGGGGCAAATTTTTGGAGAAGCACCGATGCAGGAGACTCTTGGACCCAAATTGCATCTGGTCTTAATTCAAGCCAACGTTTATCGATAGCGGTAACCCCTGCTGACAGCACTGTTGTTTACTTGGTTAGCTCCGTAAGTTCTGCTTTTGGAGGACTGTTCAAATCAACCGATGCTGGATTAAACTTCACCACGCAGTCAACTACCCCAAACATTTTACAATGGAGCGAAAATCCTGCTGCCACAGGCGGTGGCGGACAAGGGTGGTATGATTTGGCCATTGTTGCCGACCCCACCAATGCGAACATCGTTTACGTGGGTGGAGTTAATATTTTCAAATCATTGGATAGTGGTGTCACTTGGGATTGTGCTGCACACTGGGTAGGAAGCCCCACAGCTGCCTCTGTTCATGCGGATCATCACTGGCTTGAGTACTCACCAGTTGACGGAAGATTATACAACTGCAATGATGGTGGATTGTATTATACCAGCGATGGAGGTGCAACATGGCCCGAAATTTCAGACAGCTTGGGTGTAGCTCAGATCTACAAAATTGGTGTAAGTCAAAATACCAATCCCTTGGTAATAAATGGTTACCAAGACAACGGCACTGCAGTTTGGGACAACACCATCTTTCGCACCGAACGTGGAGGAGACGGAATGGAATGCATCATCGACCCGAATAACGATAATGTGATGTATGCTTCCGTTTACTATGGTAATATCGCTCGATCCATGAACAATGGAGTGAGCTTTGGAGGGTTTGCAGCCAATAATGTAAATGGAATCACAGAAGAGGGTGCATGGGTAACGCCATACATTTTGGATCAGCATAATTCGGACATCATGTTCATTGGTTACAAAAATGTTTGGCGAACTATGAATGCATTGGCTTCGCCACCCACATTCATTCCGATCAGTGCTTCATTGGCAGGGTCAAACTCATCCAACATGCGGCAATTGAGGCAAGGTAAAATTGATGGCAACCGACTTTTCGCTATCCGATCTGACAATAAATTTTTCAGATCTGACAACGCACTTGGCGCCACTCCAACGTGGGTTGATTTAACTTCTAACCTTCCAGGAAGCGGAACACTCAGAGATGTTGAAACTTCCGCCTTTGACAACGATGAAGTGTGGATAATTAGAGACAACATTGTATATCGCTCAACGAATGGTGGAAGCACATGGACCAACATCAACTCCAACTTACCTGCAATCAACAAAAATTGCTTAGTTGCAGATCCTTTATCAAACGAGGGAATTTACATAGGAACTGATGCTGGGGTATACTACACAGACAATACTTTGCCTAACTGGATTCCGTTTGACAATGGCTTACCTGCTAGTGTTGAAATAACAGAACTTGAAATTTATCATCCTGCTGGTGATTGGACCAGCTCAAGGTTGCGCGCTGGAACCTATGGCCGAGGGTTATGGGAAAGTGACTTGTATTATCCGCTCAACATTGCACCCACTGCATTTTTTGATGTGAGCATTGAGCAAACGAGCGTTTGTGATCCAGACACCATTGAACTCATTAACAATAGCGCATACGGAGCTACTTCAACAACCTGGACGATAACTCCTAATGCAGCCGTAACTTTTGTCAACGGAACTTCTTCTACCTCTTTCAATGCATCGATTGTTGTGGATGAAATTGGCCTGTATGATGTTCAATTGATCGTATCCAACGCCAATGGAACGGATTCAACCGAAGTAATAGGAGCCATTGAAGTGCAAGCTGGACTTAGCCTTCCTCTTTATGAAGATTTTGAAGATAACTCACCGTGTGCTACAGGCGGCTGCAATACCAATTGCACCAGCTTGGATTGGACAAATGTGGAGAACGGCAATGGTGATGATGATGACTGGAGGACTGATTTTGGAGGAACCCCTTCTGCGGGCACAGGACCGAATGTAGATTACGCACCAGGAAATGGAAGTGGAAATTACATGTACCTTGAATCATCATGGTGTTTAAACCAAGTTGCACACTTGGAAAGTCCGTGCATCAGTCTTGACAACCTCACTGCACCAGAAATTAAGTTTGCCTACCATCGCAATGGCAATCCATCCCTCATGAATCCTTTAAATGTTGATATCCTTTCGAGTGGAACGTGGCAAAACCTTTGGACGATCACAGGCGTCCAAGGAGATGTGTGGCAACTCGACTCGATTGATCTATCGGCTTATGTTGGGCAAAATGTAAAATTAAGATTCAACGGAACTTCGGGTAGCGAATGGCAAGCGGACATGGCTATTGATGGTATTGAGCTCACAGCAGCGCCAGAAGCTCAATTTGTTGCCAACGATACATCCATTTGCCTGAACACAGGAGTGACATTCACTGATTTATCCAGTCAAAATCCAACTGCTTGGTTATGGACGATTACACCTGCAACCTATCAATTTACAGGTGGTACCTCTCAAAGCAGCCAAAATCCAAGCATTATTTTTCTTGACACAGTGCAATACACAATATCGCTGCAAGCATCCAATGCTTTTGGCAGTAGCACGTTTACCAATACGAACTACATTGATGTGGTAGCCCCATATATTGGTTTATTGTCTGATGACCCAAACAACATATTTTGCGAAGGAGACACAGTACATCTAACCACTATTCCAGGTTACTCACTTTATAAGTTTTATAAAAACAACAGTTTAATTCAATTGGGAGCAAACGAAGATGCAGTGGTACTTGACCCACAAAACAATGATTCCATTCATGTAAACGTCACAGATTCCAATGGATGCACATCAGAAGAAGGCTTGAGTTTATCGATTCTTGAAAACCCGATTTCCGTATTGAGCAGCGATGCCGAAAACAATACCATTTGCAACGGAGATACCGTACAATTTATCAATACAGGAGACTCTTCTATTATTCAACACGCATTTATACTGCAAGGATTCGTTGAGCAACAAGACAGCATTAATTCATGGTCAACCTCCTTCTTAGCTGATCAAGATTCGGTGAAAGTGAGGATCACCGACATCAATGATTGTAAGGGCTGGTCAAACGCAGTTTATATGATTGTTTTACCCCTTCCTGCTACACCCACAATAGTTTTGGGTGATAGTCTTTCTACCGTTTCCCTTGCCGAAAGCTATCATTGGATGTTTGACGAAAGCAGCGCGTTTACCTTGGCAAACACCTTTCCAAAAATGGGCGATGGAACTTACTTCTTGCGCGTATTTGAAGGAGGATGCTGGAGCTTATGGTCTGATCCTTTGATCATAACGGGTATTGAAGAACTTGGTGGCTTATCACTCAAGCTATACCCTTCCCCAGCAAAAGAAACAATCAACTTGAAATTTGAAAATATAGGCAGTACGAACCAAGGTGATATTTACATCTTCGACATGACTGGAAGACAAGTAAAAATGCTCATGAATGCCAACTTTTCTGAAGGCCAAGAATTGCAAATCAACATAGGAGAATTAAGCACTGGCATGTATAACATCATGATCCAATCGGGAGAAAAACAAGTTACTTTGCCTTTTATAAAAGAAAAGCAATAAAATACTTGAGAATTAAAATAAGTCACTTACATTTGCAGCCCTTTTATAAGTAAATAAGATGAAACGGACATTCCAACCTTCACTCAGAAAGAGAAAGAACAAGCACGGTTTTAGAGAGCGCATGAGCACTAAAAACGGTAGAAAAGTATTGGCTAGAAGAAGAGCTAGAGGTAGAAAGCGTTTGACAGTTTCTGACGAAATGCCATTCAAGAAGTAAACCTTCTTTTCAATAAATCTGAAAAGGCGATCCAAATTGGATCGCCTTTTTTATTTCTTAGGATTGCGCTTGGCAGATTTCAATTGTTGGCTGAGCATCCATTCGATTTGTCCATTAACAGAGCGAAACTCATCATTAGCCCATTTTTCAATGGCCTTCATCATCTCTTCGTCTACTCTCAGTGCAAATGGTTTTTTCGCCATACTATCTTCTTCTCTCCATTAAAAATACAATGGTACTGTTGTCAGAAGAAACAGATTTCGCATTCCATCCTTCATTACTTAATGAGTTAATTCGCTCTTCGAAAGCAGAGTGCTTTTCAAAAACTCCCTTCTTCACAATTTTGTAATTATCCATATTGCTATTGGTATAATGATCCGGTATTGACTACGGGCGTGACCTCTTTATCAGAACAGAGCACCACCATTAAATTACTCACCATCGTGGCCTTTTTGTCTTGATCAAACTCTACAATGCCTTTTTCAGATAGTTGCGCCAATGCATTCTCAACCATTCCCACTGCACCTTCCACTATTTTCTCTCTTGCCGCAATGATGGCCGTGGCTTGTTGACGCTTAAGCATCGAACTGGCGATTTCTTCAGCATAGGCCAAATAGCCAATTCTCGCTTCTAGCACTTCAATTCCAGCAATCTCCAATCGCTCGCTTAACTCATCTTCTAGCGCTTTGTTTACCTCATTCATTCCAGATCTCAATGTGATCTTATAATCGTCATTGTCCTCCCAATCATCGTAGGGATAAGAACCAGCCATTTTGCGCACCGCAGCATCGGTTTGCACGCGCACAAAATTTTCGTAATTGTCAACCTCAAAAGCAGCCTTAAAAGTGTTTTTCACCTTCCATACCAAGATCACAGAGATCATCACTGGGTTTCCCAATTTATCGTTCACCTTTACGCGTTCGCTATCAAAATTTCTTGCACGTAAGGAGATTTGCTTTCGTGTATAAAACGGATTGGCCCAATAAAACCCATTCTGCTTCACTGTGCCCTTATAGTCTCCAAACAAAGTCATCACCCGAGATCCGTTAGGGTTGATAAAAAAGAATCCAGGCAACATGAGAATTGCTCCAAGGACCGCAATAGCTGTAATCGGAAATAACCGAAAAACGATGGTGACAATTGCCAGCGCAATTAATATCAATAAAGCAACCAATGCTAAATATCCGCTGGATGCCTTCATTTCCTTTTCTTGATTCATGGTAGTAATATTTAATTATTTGACATTACAATAATATCAATTTAATATCATATAAAGCACAAAAATATACCACTGGTAAGATTTAAGGGATGAATGGAAAAAAATTGAAAAATCAATAACCGTAGCGCCCCTTCCATTTAGCTTTCAGAAAGTCTCGAACGCTCCTCTCGCGCTGATTGTCGGCCGGCTCGTAGAACTTCATCTTCGAAAGCTCTTCAGGCAAAAACTCCTGATCTACAAAATTGCCTTCATGGGCGTGGGCATATTTATAGTCTTTGCCATATCCCAATTCTTGCATGAGCTTGGTTGGGGCATTTCTGATGTGCAAGGGCACAGAAAGATCTCCTGTTTCTCGAACCTTCGCCAATGCTTCGTCAATGGCTTTGTAGGTAGAGTTGCTCTTTGGTGAAGTGGCTAAATAAACCGTTGTTTGAGAAAGTATTATCCTACATTCAGGATATCCAATGGCGTGCACCGATTGATAGCACGTGTTGGCCATGACCAATGCTGTTGGGTTTGCCAGACCGATGTCTTCGCTCGATAAAATGAGCAACCTACGTGCAATAAACATGGGATCCTCACCGCCTTCGATCATTCTAGCCAACCAATACAAGGCCGCATTGGGATCGCTTCCGCGAATGCTTTTTATGTATGCCGAAATGATATCGTAATGCTGTTCGCCCGTTTTATCATAGCGCACCATTTTTTGCTTCACCACGCGGGTCACGAACTCATCGTTAATCTCAATATTATCAGCAGCTGCCGATTGAGCGACCAATTCCAAGGTATTAAGCATCTTACGCCCATCACCACCACTCAATTGAAACAAAGCCTTTTTCTCCTTGAGTTTGATATCCAAGCTTTTTAGCCATTCATCCTCCTTCAATGCCCTGCTCAAAAGCGTTTCCAATTCTTTCACTCCGAATGCTTCCAGCACATATACCTGGCATCGAGAAAGCAAAGCAGGAATCACTTCGAAAGACGGATTTTCGGTGGTGGCTCCGAGCAATGTGACTACCCCCTTTTCCACGGCCCCGAGCAAACTGTCTTGCTGGCTTTTGCTGAAACGGTGGATTTCGTCAATAAACAACAATGGCTTTTGAGTTGATAGAAGATCTTTTCTCGATGCGCGCTCAATCACCTCGCGAACATCTTTTACCCCGCTGCTGATGGCACTCAGAATGAATATCGGGCGATTGAGTTCAGACGCTAAGATTTGCGCCAGGGTAGTTTTACCTACACCGGGTGGTCCCCAAAATATGATGGAAGGAAGCGAACCAGCGCGAATGGATAATCGAATAGGCCCGTCTTTCCCAACAATCTGCTCTTGTCCGATGTAATCGTCAAGGGTTTTGGGTCGAAGTCTTTCGGCTAAAGGAATTGAGTTGTGTTCGTCCATGATAAAATCAACGGAACAAACATACCCTACTGTTCTGGTATTCCATAACTGGAAATACGCACAAATTGGAAAACCAAATAGGTTTGTGTTTCAGCATCCTTTGTAGAAAGTGAAATTTCCAATTCAGGGTCAGCCCCGTTGTAGTCAACGTTGAGCACATTACCGCTGGATTGCGAAAAGTCGGGTTCCCAATTGATGCCATTCAAATCAAAGCTGGTCATTCCACGGTCAATGCTGAACTTAAACAAGCCATTGGCATCAACAAACACGGTATCTGGAGGAAAAACCTGGCGCATGATGGGAGCCACGTCAAGATCCAACTCCACTTCTCTGTACTTCAATTTCAAGCGCAACTCAGCAAACTCAGTCAATCGCAGCTCGCTGAACGTGAACTCAAAATCCCAATTATCCCAATAATCAGAGACGATTTCATCTTGTCGAAACGGGGTGTTCATGGTTGCATTCAAGACGCACGAAGTAGAATCTGGAATCAACTGCATGGAAGCAAACCCACGATCTCCATTAATTTCATAGAGAACATAAGAGCTTATATCCAACCCACTTTCACAGCCTGTTTCAGAAGTAGTAACCGTCCAATTCTCATCAAACTTATCGGCCGTATCCTGCGTTATAATTTCTCGCGTCATATGGGTAACAGTAGTAGGTACCAATTCTGTATCGGGAAAATCAAACGGATCGTCATCTTCTTCTTTCTTGCAACTTGAAAACAACAATGCGAAAAGGATGATTGAGCAGGCTAATATTCTATTCATAATGAATCAAAACTAAGTGGTTCTTTCGGATAATTAAAAAATGGTGGACTAAAATGAGCTACCGACCATTTAGAAACACTGAACGGCAGGGAAATGTTGTTTTACTGCAGCAAAAGTCCTGCGCCTAGGATAATTGAAAATAAAAAGGTGGAAATGGCCAACTGTTTCAAATAAGGGTCCAATTCGACTGATTCTGTTGTGGTAAACACCTTTACTGCATTCAAAATAAAAAGTGGATATGAAAGCAGAAACAGCCACGCCCATCCCCATTCAAAATGCATCGCAGCATAAACCAAAAACGAACCGCATCCAATGGCGATCAATGCCAAATGATACATCCTCGCCTTTTTCGGTCCGAGCTTCACGGCCAAGGTAATCTTACCCGATTTCTCATCGTTATCCAGATCACGGGTATTATTTATGTTCAATACTCCGGTGCTAAAAGCGCCAATTGATATGGCAGCTAAAAAGACCGATGTATCTAACGTACCTGTTTGACATAAGTAAGATCCCACTACGCCCAACACTCCAAAAAACGCCATTACCGAAACATCACCTAAGCCACGATATCCGTATGGATTTTTTCCAGCAGTATACTTGATGGATGCGTAAATAGCTGCTATTCCAAACAAAAAAAGAACGCCTCTCATTCCCCATTCAAGCGATGATATCAAAAGCAAGACAACACCAGATATTAACGATAAGCTGGAGGCCAAAATGATGGCCTTACGTATTTCAGGTTCGGTGATCGCTCCTGACTGCATGGCTCGCTGTGGCCCAACGCGCCCTTCGTTATCCGTACCATGAGAAAAATCGCCATAATCATTGGCCAAGTTGCTGTTGACCTGCAGAAAAATGGTAGTCAAGGCAGTAAGCAGAAGCACCCAACCGTTGATCGCACCCTGCTCTAAAGTAAGAAATGCTCCAGTGAGTGTTGAAGCCAACGCCAGCGGCAAGGTTCTGAGGCGCATGGCACTGAACCAAGCGGCCGTTTTCTTCTTCTTTTGAATTGATGTTTCTACATCCATTAAGTCAAGTTACTTTTGTCGGCTCATGGCAAATCGCTACTTCATAGAGCTTGCTTACGATGGCACTCCATTTCATGGCTGGCAAATCCAACCAAACGCCAAATCTATTCAGGAATCATTGAATAATACGCTTTCAACGATACTTCGAAGCGAAATTTATGCGATTGGTTGCGGCAGAACTGATACAGGTGTACACGCCAAATTGTTTTATGCGCACTTCGACAGCGAACATCCGATCAGCGATTTGGATCAACTGAAATACAAGTGCAACAGACTTCTCGACCCGACCATAGCTGTTTTTCGAATTTTCAAAGTGAATGAAAATGCCCATGCGCGCTTTTCGGCCATCAGCAGAAGCTACGATTACTTGATCACACAACAGAAAGACCCTTTCGCTGTTAACCGTAAATGGGAAATGCGAGAAAAGCTGAACCTAGACGCTATGAATGAAGCCGCGGCAGCTCTCTTGCAATATGAAGACTTTACCAGTTTCTCGAAGTCAAACACACAAACTGAAACCAACTTGTGTGCTGTTTCCGAAGCAAAGTGGACTCAAAATGGAATGGAATTGCAATTCAAGATCACCGCAAACAGATTTTTACGAAATATGGTGAGGGCGATTGTTGGAACCACTTTGGAAGTAGGACAGGGAAAGATAAATGTAGACGATTTTCGGAGTATCATTGAAGCGAAGAATCGAAGCGAAGCAGGGCTTTCTGTTCCCGCACACGGGCTTTACCTTTCAAATATTGTGTATCCAGAAGGAATGATAGAATGAGCGAGCAGAAAGACAAATCAATAAGCGGTAAAGCCTTTGACATGAGCCTCTTTATGAGGGTCATGAAATATGTGAATCCTTATAAAACGCTTTTCGTTTTCACAGGATTTTTGGTATTACTCTCTGCTGGAATTTCTCCGCTGCGTCCATGGCTTATTCAATACACCTTAGACAATTCCATCATTATCCCCAACATGGAGCTGCTGCAAATGCTCACCATGATTATTATCGGATTGTTGGTATTGGAAGGCTTGGTGCAATTTCTTCAAACCTATCTGGCCAATTGGTTGGGGCAGTCCGTCATTCGAGATTTGCGAGTGGATGTTTACCATAAAATATCCCACTTCAAATTGAAGTATTTCGATCAAACACCCATCGGGACTCTCGTTACAAGAGCAGTTTCGGACATCGAAACCATTGCCGATATTTTTTCAGAAGGAGTTCTGACCATTTTGGGTGAATTGATCAAATTGACCGTGGTCATTGCATTTATGTTTTACCTCGATTGGCGGTTGACAATCATGTGTTTGATTCCGATTCCGATTCTACTCTGGGCGACCAATGTTTTCAAGAATTACATCAAACTCGCTTTTCAAGATGTAAGAAACGAAGTCGCTAAATTGAATGCTTTCGTGCAAGAGCACATAACTGGGATGTTCATCGTACAAATATTCAACCGCGAAAAACAAGAGATGGACAAGTTCGAAACCATCAATGCACGCCATCGCGATGCGCATTTAAGAACAGTTTTCGCCAACTCGATTTTCTTCCCTGTAGTTGAAATTTTAAGTGCTCTATCCATTGCCCTCTTGATTTGGTGGGGAAGCAGTGAAGTATTGAAAGGCACCGTGACCTACGGAAATTTAGTGGCCTTCATTTTATACATCTACATGTTGTTCAGACCCATACGGCAATTGGCAGATCGATTCAACACCCTGCAAATGGGTATGGTGGCCAGTGAGCGTGTGTTTAAAATACTTGATACAGAAGCTCAAATTGAAGGTTCAGGCAAAAACCTTACTCCTGAGATTAACGGTGACATTTCATTCAAGAATGTGCATTTCGCATACAACAATGAAGAATGGGTGCTGAAAGGAATTTCATTTGATGTGAAGAAGGGGCAAAAGATTGCAATCGTAGGAGCCACAGGTGCTGGAAAATCAAGCATCATAAACCTTTTGAGCCGTTCATACGAATACAACAAGGGAAGTATCTCCATTGATGGAACAGAACTTCGCGACTTTGATTCTGCCTACCTCAGCAGACAAGTGGGTGTGGTGCTTCAAGATGTTTTCTTGTTCTCAGACAGCATCTACAATAACATCACGCTTAACAATCCGAAGATCAGTTTAGAAGAAGTGCAAACTGCCGCACGTAAAGTAGGGGCACATCGTTTCATCGATAAGCTTCCCGAAGGTTATAACTTCAATGTAAAAGAGCGAGGCGGGATGCTTTCTGTGGGACAAAGACAGCTGCTCGCCTTCATTCGAGCCTACATCTATAATCCCGCAATTTTAGTATTGGACGAAGCCACAAGTTCGGTTGATACAGAAACAGAACAAATGATCAACGAAGCGATTGAATTCATTACGAAAGACCGAACATCGATCATCATTGCCCACCGCCTAGCAACAGTGCAGCATGCAGACTTGATCATAGTAATGGATCAAGGAAAGATCGTAGAAATGGGAAGTCACCAAGACCTGCTTCGAAAAGACGGTGAATACAGAAAGCTATACGATTTGCAATTCGTTTAAACTTGATTCTTTAAGTACTGGCCCGTAAAACTCTCTTTACAGTCGACAATTTGCTCAGGCGTTCCTTCAAAAACAATATTTCCTCCTCTGTCGCCACCATCTGGACCTAGATCTATAATCCAGTCGGCTTGCTTGATCACTTCAAGATTATGCTCGATCACCAATATGGTGTGACCTAATTCAATAAGCTTATTAAAACTCGCCATCAGTTTTCTGATGTCGTGCGTGTGCAAACCTGTGGTAGGTTCATCAAACAAAAAGAATGTACCACCATTGTCGGATGATTGTCCTTTACCAATGAACGAAGCCAATTTTATCCGTTGCGCTTCACCACCACTCAATGTACTTGAGCTTTGACCTAAGGAAACATACCCCAGACCTACTTCTTGCAATGGAAGCAATTTTTGAATGATCTTCTTTTCATTCGCCTTTCGAGCGTGCAGTTCAAAAAATGCAATGGCTTCATCTACAGATAATTCTAAAATATCGTTGATGCTTTTTTCATTGAACATAACCTCAAGAACTTCCTCCTTAAAGCGCTTTCCATGGCACGTCTCGCACGTGAGGTGAATGTCGGGCATGAACTGCATCTCCACCGTGATTTCACCTTCTCCTTGGCACGTTTCACACCTTCCACCATCTACATTGAACGAAAAGTGAGCAGGCTTAAACCCGCGCATTTTCGCCAACGGCTGATCGGCAAACAGTGAACGGATGTCATCAAAAGCCTTTGTAAATGTTACCGGATTGCTTCGAGAAGATCGTCCAATTGGGTTTTGATCGATAAACTCAACGGAGTCTATCCGATTCAAATTCCCTTCGATGGACTTGAATACCCCAGATTGAATCGAAGTATGTCCACCTATGCGCTTGGCCAGCGCAGGATGAAGCACCTTGCGAATCAATGATGATTTACCTGAGCCACTGACACCTGTAACCACCGTAAAAACTCCCAATGGAATTTTCACATCAACATTCTTAAGATTATTTTCCTTAGCGCCTTTCAGTTCGATAAAGTATTTCCATGACCTTCTGACTTCAGGAACAGGAATAGATTCTAAACCATTTAAATAGCGTGCAGTGATGCTCTTTGTTTCGGCTTTGATCTCTTCCTGATTGCCTTGAAAAACCAAATGACCGCCATTCACACCAGCCTCAGGTCCAAGGTCAATCAACTCGTCTGCCGAACGCATGATATCTTCGTCATGCTCTACCACGATCAACGTATTCCCCACTTTTTGGAGGTTCTTCAGCACCCCAATCAAGCGTTCTGTATCGCGAGGATGCAATCCAATGCTGGGTTCGTCTAAAATGTACATTGACCCTACCAGGGCACTTCCGAGAGATGTGGCCAATTGAATGCGCTGTGATTCTCCTCCCGATAGGCTATTGGACAAGCGGTTCAGCGTTAAATAGGACAGTCCAACATCTGTCAAATATTGCAATCGATTGTTGATCTCGACTAGCAATCGTTTCGCCACTTTAGCTTCGTATTTATCGAGAGAAATCTGGTCGAAATGGGCTTTTAATTCATCTATTGGCATCAGCAACAGTTCTGAAATAGAAACTCCAGCGACTTTCACGTAATTGGCGTCTTTGCGCAAGCGCGTTCCGTTGCATTCCGGACACAATGTCTTTCCGCGATAGCGGGAAAGCATCACACGGTACTGAATCTTATATGCTTTTTCTTCGAGGTAAGAGAAAAATGCATGAATTCCTTTGAAGTACTTATTTCCTTTCCAAAGCAATTCTTGCTCTTTCTTACTTAGATCTTCATATGCCCGATGAATAGGAAAATCAAATTTCGAGGCAACTCGCAAAAACTCTTCCTTCCACTCCCCCATCTTTTCGCCTTTCCAGCAAACGATGGCGTCTTGATATACACTGAGCGACTTATCTGGAATAACTAAATCGGCATCAATGCCAATTACGCTGCCAAATCCTTCGCACTTTTTACACGCACCACGTGGATTATTAAAACTTAAAAAATGCACGTCAGGCTCTTCAAATCGAATTCCGTCCAACTCAAACAAATTGGAAAACTCTGTAGCCCGACTTGGGTCATCAAATTCTCGCACATGCACTACGCCACGTCCTTCATAAAAGGCCAATTCTACGGAGTCTGCCAATCGATTTTGAAATCCTTCATCTTCGTGATTGACTACGATGCGGTCAACTATGAGCTTATAATCACCTTTGGCAGGTTTCTCAATTTGAGAAAGGCGCTCCACCTTATCATTGACCAAAATTCTAGCAAATCCATTCTGCTCAAGTAGATCTAGCTTCTGTTTCAGTTCATCTAGATCAGTGTATACAATATCTATAGTTAGAAGAAGCTTTGCTCCTTCCTCTTGCTTGAGCACAAAATCCACCACATCCATCACGGTGTTTTTCTTTACCTCTTGACCACTTACAGGAGAATAGGTGCGTCCCGCACGTGCATACAGCAGCTTAATGTAGTCGTAAAGCTCAGTGCTTGTGCCCACCGTAGAACGTGGATTTCGCGTATTCACTTTTTGCTCGATGGCTACTGCGGGTGAAATGCCACGTATGTAATCTACCTTCGGTTTTTCAATTTTTCCAAGGAACTGCCGCGCATAAGATGAAAGGCTTTCGATGTATCTTCTTTGACCTTCCGCGTATAAAGTGTCAAAGGCCAATGACGATTTACCCGAGCCAGATAATCCCGAAACCACTGTAAAGCTGTTGCGTTTTATAGCAACGTCAACATCGCGTAGGTTGTGCATTTTAGCACCTTTTATGATGATGTGCTTTTTAGAATCCAGGTCTTCGATCTTTCTCATACTGTAATGACGCTCTTCACTTAATTTTAGAAAACGGTCGGCAAAGGTAAAGCCCTCCTTTGTACATTCGCTGAAGTAAAAAGTTTAGTGCATACAATAACAATCCAAACCTTTCGTTATTTGTTTGCGTCTAATACGTCACAAACCAAAAATCTCATACGCCTATAGCATCATATCTACCTTGAATTTTTTCTAAGCGCCACTAAAAGGTTAATGATATGATGTATGAGAAAGAAGATGACCAAGTCTTAGTTGGTCAATATTTAGCTGGAAACGAAGCTGCATTCGAAGTTTTATTGCGCAGACATAAAAGTCGAGTTTACGGTTACATTAAAATGATGGTCAAGGATGGCCAGCTTGCTGAGGACATTTTTCAAGATGTTTTTGTAAAAGCAGTTCTGACTATGAAAAGAGGGAGCTACAATGAAGAAGGAAAATTTCTTCCTTGGATCATGCGTATTGCCCATAACCTTGTCATCGACACCTTTCGCAAAAACAAGCGCTATCCAACGGTAGATGGTGGGCCTGATTTTGACATCTTCAATGTGATTAAAGATGACAATCGCATAGTAGACGAAGAACTAGTGAGAGGTCAAATCCATTCAGACGTTAAAAGATTGATTGAGTTCTTGCCCAAAGAGCAACGCGATGTGCTGATCATGAGGCACTACAATGACATGAGTTTCAAAGAAATTGCAGAAGACACCAATGTGAGTATAAATACGGCTTTGGGTAGAATGCGATACGCACTGATTAACTTGAGGAAGCTGATCGAAGAGCACAACGTGGTCTTGACTCAATAATTTAGCGAGCTGATGCAATAAGTTTATAGTGTGGGCGTTTTGAATGCATGATTAACCTAAAAACAGCATTTAATGAAGAACGCTTACTCTCTAGACACTCTTGCGGATTTTGTAAAAGAGGAGGACTCAGAGCTTGAAAAAGTGGGTTTGAAATCTTTCCATACAGGTGGTCCTTCCGAGTTTACCATCCAGAAAATACTTGGCTTTTCAAAGCAGTTAAGTGTTAGAAAATCAAATACTCTCGGGAATTACGAGCAAAATCTCAATTAAGGTTTTGGCAAACGAGACTTAACCCCAATCGAAGCATCGATTGGGGATTTTTTTATGTCAAAACCGCGCGCAGGACTGTATTCTCTGCCGTAAAAAATGATCTGTAAGTGCAGTTTATTCCACAGTGCTTTGGGAAACAAATTCTTGGCATCCTTCTCGGTTTGCTCCACATTCTTGCCTGAAGTCAAACCCCAACGATACATTAATCGATGGATATGCGTATCTATTGGAAAGGCAGGTACACCAAACGCCTGACTCATTACCACTGAAGCTGTTTTGTGACCAACCCCGGGGAGTGATTCTAATCCTTCAAATGACTCGGGTACTTTTCCATCGTACTTATCAATCAATATCTGGGAGAGGTTCCAAATGGCTTTTGACTTTGCTGGTGATAAACCACAAGGCCTTATGATTTCTTTAATCTCTTCAATGCTAAGCTTCACCATGTCGAATGGATTATCCGCTTTTGCAAACAACAAAGGAGTGATTTGATTCACTCGCACATCGGTGCATTGCGCGCTAAGCAATACTGCAATAGTGAGCGTGTATGGATCTTTATGATCGAGTGGAATGGGAACTTCTGGATACAATCGTTCCAACTCATTCATTACAATCTGCGCCTTTTCCTTTCTCGTCATAGGATATCGAATGAATTATAACCGTTATATTCTCCCTTGGTCATGTTTAACTCTTGCACGTTGGCCAATTCTGGTCCTCGACTGCACCATCCAATGAAGGTCTTCAAGGCAGGTTCTTCTCCTTCCACTTCTATGAAAACACTGCCATCATCTTCATTTCTTACAAATCCCGTCAATCCCAACTTTCTAGCCTCAAGCTGAGTGCTTTTTCTAAACCAAACGCCCTGAACCTTGCCGATAACGGATATTTTCCAATGTATTTTCATATTCTTTTTTGCAATGTAAATAGATTACGTTGAGGGGGACTTTTCTTTGTTCCATGTTAAACAAATCAAAGCTGAATTGTTATTACATAAGAACCAATTATTTTGCAACATGAACAAAATTAACGAAGGAGAAAAAGCACCAAACTTTAGCGGCAAAGACCAAAATGGGAATACCCTAAGCTTGAAAAATTTCGAGGGAAAAAAAGTAGTGCTGTACTTCTATCCCAAAGACGATACACCAGGATGCACAGCCGAAGCTTGCAGCTTAAGAGATAATTATAAAGTATTGACCGACAAAGGTATTGCGATCATTGGAGTGAGTGCTGACACAGAGGCGAAGCATCAGAAATTTATTGAAAAGTATGACTTACCTTTCCCGCTCATTGCCGATACCGAGAAAAAAGTTATCGAAGCTTTTGGAGTTTGGGGAGAGAAGAAATTTATGGGTAAGGTATACGATGGTATTCATCGTGTTACTTATGTGATTGACGAGAAGGGAGTCGTGATAAAAAGGTTTGATAAAGTGAAAACCAAAGAACACGCAGAGCAAATTTTGGAAGCATTAAGCTTGAATTAATAAGAACTAGAAGATTACCACTATGGCAGCAGAAGTATCAAAAGAAAAATTAAAAGCGCTCCAACTCACCTTGGACCGTATGGAGAAAACATATGGCAAAGGAGCCATTATGAGGATGGGCGATTCAGCCGTTGAACAGTTGGAAGTAATTTCATCCGGTTCGCTTGGCCTAGACTTAGCATTGGGAGTAGGCGGATATCCAAGGGGACGTGTAGTTGAAATATACGGCCCTGAATCATCGGGTAAAACCACCTTGGCCATTCACGCTATGGCTGAAGTACAACGCTCGGGCGGTATTGCGGCCATAATAGATGCTGAGCATGCTTTTGATCGATTTTATGCCGAGCATTTAGGCGTTGACACAGAAAACCTTTTGATATCTCAACCAGACAATGGTGAACAAGCCTTAGAGATTGCAGACAACTTGATTCGCTCTGGTGCGGTTGACTTGGTAGTAATCGACTCTGTGGCAGCTCTTACGCCAAAGGCCGAAATCGAAGGTGAAATGGGTGACAGCAAGATGGGACTTCAAGCCCGATTGATGTCTCAAGCATTGAGAAAACTGACTGGTTCGATCAGTAAAACGCATTGTACGTGCATATTCATCAACCAGCTGAGAGATAAAATCGGAGTAATGTTTGGAAGCCCTGAAACAACTACAGGCGGTAACGCATTGAAATTCTATGCATCCATTCGTTTGGACATCAGAAGAATAGGACAAATCAAAGCTGGAGATGAAAATGTTGGAAACAACGTAAGAGTGAAAGTGGTGAAAAACAAGGTAGCGCCACCATTCAAGAAGGCTGAATTCGACATTATGTTTGGGAAGGGTATTTCTAAATCGGGTGAATTGGTAGATCTCGGTGTTCTTCAAAACATCGTCAAGAAGAGCGGATCATGGTTTTCGTATGGTGAAACCAAATTAGGCCAAGGACGCGATTCAGTGAAACAATTGCTTGAAGACAATCCTGAACTTGCTGCTGAAATAGAAGAAAAAATCTTCGATTCATTCAAATCACAAGTAACTGAAACTGCTGCTGAGGAATAAATTCCTACCAAAATCTAAATCACTTGAAAGGCCGAGCTCAATGTTCGGCCTTTACTTTTAAGTTTGAGCCATGAAAAATCAACTGATTATTCTCCTTGCGTTTGGGCTGTTTTTCGCTTCATGCCAAGAAAATAATACCGCCAAACTAGAAACTGAACAGCCGATATCATCTGCTTTTAAAAATGAGTTTGACAGTATCAGCAACCTCATCAAGGCTTCGCCAAACGATCCAGAGCTTTATTTCGAGCGTGCAAAAGCGCACTATGGAAACAAAGACATTGCATCTAGTTTGAGTGATGTTGGAAGGTCGTTAAAGCTGGACAGTAATAACGCTGAGTATTATATGCTTTATGCAGATTTAAAATTACTCCAAAAAGAAAGCAGGGCCTCAAGAGATGCTTTGCTAAAAGCACATGAAATTGACCCTGACAATGTAGATGTGCTCATTCGTTTAGGGGAATTATACATGGTGGTGCAAGATGCCGAGGCATCATTCAAATACCTGAATCAGGCTTTGAAACTGGATGTATACAACGCCAATGCCTACAGACTCAAGGGATTCAACTACAAGTTTTTACGCGACACTACCAATACCGTATCGAGTTTTCAAACCGCCATTGAGCAAGATCCCAACGACTATGGATCTTATATGCAATTGGGATTACTTTATTCTTCCATTGAACACGACATTGCATTGGATTATTACAACAATGCGCTCAAAGTGCGACCAACAAGTTATGAGGCTCTTTACGCAAAAGGATTGCATTTGCAGGTTACTGGCAAACCTAGAGATGCCATTTACACCTACCGCAAGATCATCGACCTGAATGAAGCCTACTTTGATGCTTGGTACAACATCGGATACATCTATTTGGAGCTGCTCAACAAATACGACAGCGCAGCATACTCGTTTGACAAAGCCATCGAATTTGGTCCAAAAAGCTATGTTTCTGCCATTTATAATAAAGGCTTGAGCTTTGAACGTGCTGGCGAACTTACCAAAGCAAAAGAGGAATATGAAAAAGCTTTGACAATGGATCCCCAATATGATCTGGCGGCATTGGGCATAAGTAGAGTCTTAGGAGAATAAAAAAGCCCCGGAAAATTCCGAGGCTTATAGGTTGTGTTTTATAAGGTCGTTATTCCGCGTCTTTACCCACGTAGAATTCTACAATTTTCTCGCTGGTATTTCCAAGCTTATCCTTCGCCACTACCTTGACTTCGTATTTCTTGTTCTTACGGAATCGGCTTACCTCAGAAGCATCCAAGGTTTGAGGAGAAGAATACAACTGAAGTGCTTCTCCATCCATTCCATAGTAGATAGACTCTGTACCCACTTTCTTATCCGTTGCTGACACATACATGCGTGTATAATTTGGATATACTGGCTTTCCATTTTTAGATCCGATTTGCTCGATACTGAATTTGATGAAAATCTCAGGAGCAGTGTTATCGATATAACAGCTGGATGACTTCACTTCTTCCTTGTTGTTTACATTGTCCGTAGACTTAAAGTCAATGGTATGATAGCCTTCAGCTGGCAAAGTAAATTGAGCGTATGACTTGAAGCCACCACCATCCGTTTGGTATTCTGTTTTTTGAACTCCAGAAGCATCGTCTCTCATTTTCAAGCTGATATTGCTCTTGCTTGTAATGAACAATGTATCTCGGTCCATAAACTGTGGATTGGCATATATGATTCCCGTTTCAGGTGCATCAGCATCCATAAATACGTTGATGTATTTATTGCCACTTAAATTTTCGACCAGGTCATTCGCATCGTATTTCACAGAATGTACCCCACGGTCTGATGGCATTTTGAATTCAGACGAATATGTAGCTCGCTCGCCCCCATCAATTCGGTAGTAAATGTTCTTCACACCAGCCTTATTATCCGTTGCGGCAAGCGCAATGGTCGTTCTTGGTGATATGTAGAGGTAATTTCCTTTGTATTGGTCTCCCTTAACTTCGTGCGTTGGAACAGGAGCGATTTTATCCATATAAAAGCTGAACGTAGAGGCATTGGCTCCATTGTCACCGCCTTCCATGTTCTTTACATTATCTACAGCATAATAACGAATGGTATGCTCTCCATCGCTCAATCCGCCCACATTCACAGGACCAGTGTAAGCTCTAGAGGAACCATCATCAAACATGTAGTAAGTGGTTCGCACGCCAGACAAATTATCAGAACTGGTCAATTTCACTGACGCTGAAGGAGCCAAAATATTTCCTGACTTATTGATTCCTACAACTTCATAATTGGTAGAAGGTGGCGTAAGGTCAACGGTGAAAGAAGAAGATCTTGTTTGTTCTGCATTTCCCACAAAGTCGAACGAATAATAGTACAATGTTTGGGCACCTTCTTTGGAAGCGTTCACATCATTGGAGTAATCCGTATATCCATTTCCGAGGGCATACTGTGTCCCTTTTACTCCTGAAACACCATCTCTTGCTGAAAGTGAAAATGATAAGTTCTTGCCAAAATAGACCGTTCCACCACTAGAATAGCGAGGAGCTCCTGAGAATGTGTGCTTCGTAACAGGTGCCAGTCCATCCGCATTAACTTCGTACAACACTTCTTGTTCTGGCTGCACAGTTTTCTTTGTTTCAGGATCAACGGCATATTTACTGCGGATGTAGTTTGGTCCTTCCGTATCGAGGTACATTGGCTCTGAATACTCTGGCACCTTTCCTTTCAGATTGTAGTTTTCACCCGTTGGACTAGTAGAAAACTTCAAGTACATCGGAAGTTCCTTCTGGACGAAAATATCTCCGTTATCATTGATGTATACTTGTTTTTCATACGATGGTTTGCTCGGCTCATTTTGGGCGCTCGCATTCATCACAATCCCCGTTATCAATCCACATGCAAGTATAACTCTCTTCATTTTCGATAGGTTAATTTTTAGCAGAAAACAATATTAACAAAAAAGGAGGCTTTAGGCTTGTATAAATACTCAATGGCAGGTAGAAATAGTGATTTTACTGTCACAATAACCTTAAAGTGAAATCACATTAAAAACAAAAAACCCGCACCGAAAAATCAGTGCGGGTTTTTAAAATTCGATTCGAGATATCTTACTTCACTTTCTCCACAATCGCTTTGAATGCTTCTGGGTTATTCATTGCTAAATCGGCAAGAACTTTTCTATTCAGTTCAATTCCTGACTTATTCAATTTACCCATGAATGCGCTGTAAGACATTCCATGCTCTCTTGTACCTGCGTTGATACGCTGGATCCAAAGTGAACGGAAGTTTCTTTTCTTGTGCTTACGACCTACGTAAGAATAAGCCATTGCTTTCTCAACGGCATTCTTCGATACGGTCCACACATTTTTTCTGCGACCAAAGTATCCTTTGGCCTGCTTCATGATTTTCTTGCGTCTTGCTCTGGACGCTACACTGTTTACTGATCTTGGCATTTCTAATTTTGCTTTTTGGTTGTAAGCGCTTTCATTTCACTGAAGGACTTTAAGCTCACACCCTGGTTAAACACATTGTCCACCTTGCGATGAACAAACCTTTATTTTAGAGACAACAACTTTAAGATGTTATTCATGTCTCCTGGATGAACAAGCGTTGATTTCGTCAATCTTCTCTTTCTGTCTTTCGACTTCTTGGTCAAGATGTGACTCTTAAACGCATGCTTTCTCTTGATTTTTCCGGTACCTGTGAAGCGGAAACGCTTCTTAGCACTGGAATTGGTCTTCATTTTAGGCATCGCTTCCTATTTGTTAAACTATTGATTAATTACTATTTACTTTTTCTTCTTTGGGGCCAGCATCATGATCATGCGTTTCCCTTCTAACTTCGGCATTTGCTCCACCATTCCTACTTCTTCCACCTCTGTGGCCAATTTCAACAACAAGATTTCACCCTTGTCCTTGAACAGAATAGTACGGCCTTTAAAAAACACAAACGCCTTGATCTTCGACCCTTCTTCTAAAAACTTCAGTGCATGCTTCTTTTTGAATTCGTAGTCATGCTCATCGGTGTTTGGTCCGAATCGAATCTCTTTTACAACAACTTTTTGAGCCTTATTCTTGATCTCCTTTTGCTTCTTCTTTTGGTCATACAAGAACTTCTTGTAATCCAAAATCTTCACCACAGGTGGATCAGCTTTCTCAGAAATGACAACGAGGTCAAGACCCTCCTCTTTTGCCAGTTTTAGTGCTTCGTTGGTCGGTAGAATTTGAGGTTCTCCGTCTCCTACAATTCTAACTCGCGGAACCCGGATATTCTCGTTTATCGGATGCTCCGGTTCGTCTCTTCTCGGTTTTCTGAACGGCTTTCTAATATCTTCTTAAATTAATTAAACTTCCAGTTGATTTTTCACCTCATTACTTACGTATTTGGCAAAATCTTCTATCGACATCGTCCCTTGATCTCCTTCTCCTTGCTTCCTCACAGATACTTTCCCTTCCTCCAGCTCTTTCTCACCTATTACTAGCATGATCGGAACCTTAGCAATTTCAGCATCTCTGATCTTCTTCCCAATTTTCTCACCACGATCGTCAATGGAGGCGCGAATATCGTAATTTTCAAGGGATTGTAAAATGTTTTTACATCCTTCATTGAATTTTTCACTGATGGGTAAAATTTTCACCTGTTCTGGCGCCAACCAAAGCGGGAATTTGCCTGCGTAATGCTCAATTAAAAACCCAATGAAACGCTCGTGTGTTCCAAGCGGAGCGCGGTGTATAACGATTGGATGCTCTTGCTCATTATTCGCATTGGTATAGGTCAAGTTGAAACTCAACGGCTGAGCAAAATCAACCTGATTGGTGGCCAAAGTGAACTCTTTTCCGATCACACTGTAAATCTGAACGTCAATCTTAGGACCGTAAAAAGCCGCTTCATCGGCCACTTCTTTGTACGGAATGCCTGAATTGATCAAAACTTGACGCACCATGTCTTCGGTCTCTTGCCACAACTCTGGCTTGTCTACGTATTTCTTGCCCAATTTGGCTGGATCATGAGTAGAAAAACGCATGATGTATTTGTCCACACCGAAAATCTTAAAGTACTTGATGTACATCTCGTTCACCGCTCTAAACTCAGCTTCAAACTGCTCTTTGGTGCAGTAAATGTGTGCATCGTTCATCTGAAGTGAGCGCACACGCATCAATCCAAACAACTCGCCCGACTTTTCATAGCGATAGCAGGTTCCGTATTCAGCCAAACGCAATGGAAGGTCTTTGTAGCTCTTAGGACTCGCATCAAATATTTTGTGATGGTGCGGACAGTTCATTGCCTTCAAATAGTAAGTACTTCCGTCCAATTCCATCGGAGGAAACATGCTGTCTTTATAGTATGGCAAATGACCGCTGGTCAAGTAAAGATTTTCCTTCGCGATGTGCGGGGAACGCACTCTTTTGTATCCAGCTTTCTTTTCTGTTTTCTTCGCCAATTCTTCCAGTTGCTCAATAAGGAAAGCACCGTTTGGCAGCCACAATGGCAAGCCTGGACCTATGTCGTCATCAAAGGTGAACAACTCCAATTCTTTGCCCAGTTTTCGGTGGTCTCTCTTCTTCGCCTCCTCCAGCATTTCGAGGTAATCTTCCAACTCTTTTGCCTTCGGAAAAGTGATGCCGTAGATCCGGGTAAGCATCTTGTTTTTCTCGTCACCACGCCAGTACGCGCCTGCCACAGAAAGCAACTTAACGGCTTTGATATAACCGGTGTGTGGAATGTGCGGACCGCGACATAAGTCGGTGAAATTTCCTTGGGTATAAAACGTGATGCTTCCGTCTTCTAAATCGTTGATCAACTCCAGTTTATACGGGTCTTTCCTTTCTTGGAAATAAGCCAAGGCATCTGATTTGGAAACCTCTTTGCGCACGAACTCATTCTTCTCTCGCGCCAATTCGATCATCTTCTTCTCTACCTTTTGGAGGTCTTCATCGGAAAAAGAATAATCTTCAAAATCGATGTCGTAGTAAAAGCCATTTTCGATGGGAGGGCCGATGGCCAATTTAATGCCCGGATAGAAAAACTCCAACGCCTCAGCCATCAAGTGGGCTGAACTGTGCCACATGGTTGACTTTCCTTCGTCATCGTTCCATGTCAATAAATTAAGCGCTGCATCTTCATTGATGGCTCTGTTGGCATCCCACACTTGGCCATTGACTTTGGCAGACAGCACGTTTCGAGCCAATCCTTCACTGATTGACATGGCCACATCCATGGCAGTGGTTCCAGCCTCAAACTGTTTTACTGATCCGTCAGGCAATGAAATATTGATCGTGCTCATGGGCTTAATTTTTCGAAATAAAGGGCGCAAAGGTAAGATGTTGAAACAGGATATAAATCATCTGGAAAAGAAAACTCAGATTGATTCGTTTAGCGCAGCACTTTTCGTACGAAAGCCACCGAAAAATAGCCCATTAAAAAGACGCCCACATAACCCTCAACACTGGCGAAAAAGCGCATGATGCCGACAGGATAAAACTCTCCATAACCGATGGTGAGGAAGGTAATGGCGCTGTAATAGAACGCCTTTGTAAACGGATGCATATCGGCCAAAACTTCTCCGCCTCCAGTATCGATGTACGTATCGGCCACAAACGGAAGCACCAAGTATAAGAGGCTAAACAAGGTGTAAATGACAGAAACTGAAAACAGCACGCGCAGTGGCTCGGTGGCGTAAAGTCCAATTTTATCGAAAAGCAACCACTTGAAAAAAGCCTTTGGATAGGCCCATAGCGCGCTTGACGGCTTGTGTTTTAACGAGTACTCCAGATCGGCCTTTAGCTCGAAGCGTTTGTACCAAATGTAAGCTCGGTCTTCATCGCCATAGCGCCCGGTGGCGTTGTAGGTTTCTTTGAGTACCAAAAACTGATCTGATTTTTGACGCTGAGAAGTTTCTTCTTGTGAAAGTATTAAGTTGAGCACATCGTTGCGTTCCCAATCGATGTAGAGGTTGCCCAAATTGCGCATGCCGCTAAACACCATTTGCTTCATGTTTACTGGAGCTTTGGATGTGGGCATCAAGTCGATGATGTCGCGCACGATGGTATCTGACAGGTCGAGTATTTCAACTTCGTTCACGCGCAAGTCAACATAATTACTGAACTGGCAAAGCTTAAACGACAGCAAACGCGCCTTGGCATTGAAGAAGGACAAACTTCCACTTCCGAAAGTGGCGTTGTCGAAGATGAAATCAGAGGTAGAAATCGATTCTTGAAAGTTGATGTTTCCATCCCCAAATTCGGCCGATCGAAACACCACTTTTCCCGAGCGGAAATCGGCTTCAGAAAAGTCGATTTCTCCGTTGCCGAAATGCGTTCGCTTGAAATCGACTTTGCCATCGCCAAAGTCTACGCGCTTGAATGAGACTTCTCCTCCACCGAATATCGATTTGTCGAAGGTGATCAATCCCTTGCCGAAGCGGGTGTAGTGAAAATCAACCTTACCTATGCCGAAGTTGACCTCACGGAAGCTGACATTGGCATCGCCAAATTCGCAATTGACGAATTGGATGTCGCCCGTTTCGAACAAAGCGTGGTCGAATGAAATGGTTTTTGATGCGAAGGAGGCATATTGAAAGTTGGCCGCTCCGGCTCCAAAATGGCTGAGCGAAAAATCGGTAAGCGAGGCATTGAATTTGGCAGTGAAAAACGATAGCGGGCCATCACCAAACAGCGAATTGGCAAAACTGGTAACTGTGCCCGTAAACAGCGTAAAACCGCCCATTGACAATGAAAAATTCAAACAGTATTTCAGCAAACGAAAGGCAAAAAGCAATTGGTCGAAGATCTATAAAGACAAAGTGAAGGCTTTGTTCGACCAAGGCCTTATGCAAAAAGCAGGATTCCAAAGCATTGAAATTGCGAAAGAAAACGGTTCATGGACAATTTTGGATGGCATTGAAGCCCTTGAAATGCCCGAAGATTTGCACGAAGCCCTAACTAAACATGAAGGGGCATTTGATTTTTTTGATAACCTGAGCAAGTCAGTCAAAAAGATCTTGTTGTATTGGGTGTATTCCGTCAAAAGAGAGGAAACCCGACAAAAAAGGGTGCTGGAAATTGTAGAAAACGCGAGCAAAGGATTGAAGCCAAAACAGTTTAGGTAGACAGTAAATGGGTTACGAATTTCTTTTCCGCATTCGCATATTCAAGACCTCCACCATCAGTGAAAAGAACACCGCAAAATAGATGTAGCCTTTGGGCACATGCACTCCGCCCACTGGAAGCCCTTCTACCAAGAGCATAAAACCGATCAAGATTAGAAACGACAGGGCCAACACCTGCAAGGTAGGCTGTCCATTGATGAATTCGCTAATGCGCGAGGCAAACACCATCATGATGATGATTGAAATGATCACCGCAGCAATCATCACAGGCAAATCGTTGGACATACCCACTGCCGTTAAAATGCTGTCAAAAGAGAACACAATATCCAACACTACAATCTGAGCAATGATATTGGCAAACGATACAGATTTGGAATTTGACTTAAGTTCATGTTCTTCACCCGTAACTTTATCTCTGATTTCAGAGGTGCTTTTGGCCAACAGAAACAATCCACCTGCCATTAAAATCAAGTTTCTTCCGCTAAAGGGAATATCAAAAATGGTGAAGAGCGGCTCTGTTAGCCCGATCAACCAAGAGATTCCCATCAGCATCAATACACGCACACCTAAGGCCAACGCCAAACCGATGGTTCGGGCTCTGGGTTGCTGATGTTTAGGAAGTTTATTGGAGACAATGGAAATGAATATGATGTTGTCTATGCCCAAGACAATTTCTAAAAATGTCAAAGTGAGCAGTGCAATCCAAGCTTCGGGTTGAAGAAAAATTTCCATCACCTAGTTAGTTGCAATCGCATTCATAAAGCTTTTCATAAGCTTTTACGTCATCTCGCCATTCTTTTCGAGAGCTGTAGTAATCATTCGCTTCAGAGAAACAGATCTCATCAACGTTATTTTCTGGATCAGCGCAATTGGTGCATTCCACACAATTGTAGCACGAACTCAGAATTAGCGAGCAAAAAAGAATGGAAAACAAGCGGACCTTCATCATGATTTGATTCCTTAAAGCATCAAAGGTGAGAAATTGATCAGGATTTGAAGCAGAAAATTAAAAAATGAAACCTCTTCGGTGATACCTGATCAGAATTCAATTAATTCCGTTGGAACCAATAATCTTCTGTTAGGCCTTCAAAGAAAACCTCCTCGCTTGCAGCTCGGGTCGGTTTTTTGTTTTTCAGCCTTATGAAAATGAATTTTCAACGGCTGCAAAACAAAAAACCCCTCAAACAGCTTTGAAGGGTTTTTCTTTGGGTGGAAGATGGGTCTCGAACCCACGACCTCCTGAACCACAATCAGGCGCTCTAACCAACTGAGCTACAACCACCATTTCACATCCATTTTTCTCAAATGGGCTGCGAAAATAATTCAACAAATCAACATACAAGTACACCAAGCAAAAATTGACGCCTAAATTTGAACAGAATTTAATAGTCATGGAAGAAGAAAGAAGGAGTTTGAAGGTAGAGGGCATGACATGCAACCATTGTGCATCAACGGTATTAGGAATCATTCAGCAAGAAGGTGGTGAAGATATTCACGTAGACTACCTCATGGGCGAAGCCAATTTCGACTTAAAAAACAGTCAGAAATTGGATAAAATACTGAAACGACTCGATGCCGCTGGATACAAATCAAACGCAGAAGGAAAAGAAAATCAAGCGGAAGGTGCTTTGAGCGATATCGAGAAAAAATTCTTGTTTACCCTGCCCTTTTCACTGGTTTTATTCTCGCACATGTTTGCCCCACACCACAGGTGGATCAACAACATTTGGGTGCAATTTTTTCTGTGCCTCCCCGTATTTTTTATGGGACTTTATCATTTCGGTAAAAGCACACTCGAGTCGATAAAAAGCGGTCACATCAATATGGACATTCTCATTTTGATTGGATCGAGCAGCGCATTCTTTTACAGCATTTATGGTGCAGTGGTTCATGGAGATTCTGCTGAAGTGCACAACTTTCTATTTTTTGAAACCACCTCAACCATCATTACCTTGGTTTTATTGGGTTATGTGATTGAGCACAGAGCTGTGCAGCGGACCACTACCATCTTGCGCGATTTATATAAAACCCAACCTGACAAGGCAAAAAAACTGGTTCAAAACGGTCTCAACCAAGACTTGGAAGTGGTGAATGCGAGTTCATTGGTTGAAAATGACATTATATTAGTCAACGCTGGCGACCGCATTCCTGCAGATGGCGTCATCATTCACGGAACGCTGACGTTGGATGAAGCCATGCTCACAGGAGAATCAGAACACCTTCAAAAGCAAAAGGGTCAGGATGTGTATTCTGGTAGTTTGATCATTGATGGCAACGGAACGTTAAAAGTGACAAAAACCGGCAAGGAAAGCACCATCGGTAAAATCATCGAACTGGTAAAACAAAGCCGATCTGATAAGCCCGCAGTCCAGAAGCTTGCCGACAGAATCAGCTCCATTTTTGTGCCTTCTATAATTGTGATATCAGCACTCACTTTTATTATCAATTTCTTTTTGGCAGACAGCGGAATATCCGACTCCATATTGAGAAGCATTGCCGTACTCGTAATCGCATGTCCTTGTGCAATGGGGTTGGCTACTCCAACCGCTGTAAGCGTTGGATTGGGTCTGGCTGCTAAAATGGGAATCATTGTAAAGAAAGCTACCGTTTTTGAAGAAATCAATGCCATTCAAACCATTGTTTTCGATAAAACAGGAACACTCACTTCTGGCGATTTACAAATCTCCATGAATGATCTCAATGCAAATTATGACCAAGAATTGGTGTGGGGAATAATTAAAAGTTTGGAACAGCGTTCAAACCACCCGATAGCACATCGCATTCTTTCCTTAACAACTCACATTGCGGAAACACCCTTGAAAGATATTTCAGAAATAAAAGGTCGCGGTTTAATGGCCCAATACAACAACCAAGAGGTGAAGTTTGGTTCGGCTGATTTTGTAGAAGTTTCTGATAGTGATGCCGACTTGTTTCTAAGCATTGATAGCCAGCTGGTAGCATCGTTCAATGTATCGGATGAATTGAAAAATGATGCAGTAGAGACCATACAGTTCTTCGCTAAAAAACAGATCAATACGATGATACTCAGTGGCGATAGCCAAAAGAAAACTGCTTCTGCTGCTGGATTGCTATCAATTACTGAATACAAAGGAGGTCAATTGCCTGAAGACAAACTGGCAGAGCTGAAACAATTGAAAACCAAAAGTAAAGTGGCCATGATAGGTGACGGCATCAATGATTCACCGGCACTAGCACTGGCTGATGTTGGTATCAGTATTGGAAACTCAAATGCACTGGCTGTTGATAGCGCAAAAGTGGTAATCGTAGGAAGCAAATTGGGTCTGCTGTCGCAGTTGTTTAAAATCAGCGATAAGGTAGTGCTGACCATCAAGCAGAACTTATTCTGGGCGTTTGCCTACAACCTGGTTGCCATTCCATTAGCCGCAGCGGGTTATTTAGATCCAATGCTCGCTGCCCTCTCAATGGCTTTTAGTGACGTGATTGTAATTGGAAACTCCCTAAGTTTGAAAATGATGTTACCAAACTCCATAGGTTGAGAAACGCCATCTACATATCGTCAGGCATAGGCAATGCGCTGTTGCTGGTTCCTCTCATAAAACATCTCAAAGAAAATGGTCGTTTAACAGCTCTATGCACTTCAGAGTTTGGAGCTCGACACATTTTTGACGGAGTGAAAGAAAGCTTGTTTGATGATGTGATCCCTTTAGAATCATCTGTTGACTGGATGAAAAATACGGCCACATTAACGCGAAAGTTTGACGGAATTTACATGGATCACTTTGCTTCACGCAGAAAGAACATGATTCTTTCTCATATGAACAGCAAAGAAGTGATTACGAATACCATTCCCTTGAAGCTTCCGGGATTATTCAAATCACGCATCCGAAAAATTGAACCGGAAGTGGGAATTCACGAGGCCACCCAATATATGCGCTATGTTTCTCCCGAATTCAATGACGCTGATTTAAACGAAGACCTGTTTAGGCTAACAGCAAAAAAGCATGCTGCAGTTTCGGAAGGAAAATACATTACCATTCAACCCGGTAGCGGCAACAACATTGCACCTTGGAAAACCTTACCCACAAACAAATGGACAAAAGTCATTGCGCACATTCTTGAAAACTACAGCGATCTGAACATTGTAGTTTTAGGAGACGAAACCGAAACCGATCTGATTCAATTCCTTCCAAAAGACGATCGCGTGATCAAGGCAATTGGAAAAACAGAGTTGAAAGATTTGCCTGGAATTGTGGATAAGTCAATACTTCATATCGGAAACGACAGTGGAATCATGCATTTAGCAGGATGTCTTGGCACACCAACCGTAACAGTTTGGGGAGGATCTGATCCAAATTTATATGGCTGGCATAAAGTGAATAATAAAAAGCATAAGGTATTACACTACGACCTCGGTTGTGGACCTTGCAGCAGATGGATTGAGCCTAACCACTCCAAAGTTGAAGTTCCCTCTATGTGTCCTGACTTCAAATGCTTGTCGCAAATTAGTGTGAATGAGATCGTGAAAAATGTAGATTCGTTTTTAAGCCCTTGATCAAAAACATCATCCATACGTTGAGCAGCCGATTCATGGTTTCCTTTATGAATCTGGCGCTACTTTTCATCACTACCCGCATCATGGGTGCTGAAAACAAAGGTGAGATCAGTCTTCTGATTTTAAACCTATCGCTGGCTGCAATCTTTAGTGGATTGTTTGGTGGTCCTTCCTTGGTCTACCTCATTCCGCGTTTTCAACTCAAGAACATCCTTATCCTCAATTATAGCTGGAGCACGCTAACTGCGGGTCTTGTTGCTGTGCTAAGTATACTGGACATTCTTCCTTCAGGAGTACAGTCCTTAGAGCTCTTCTGCCTGGCATTACTCGAATGTTTGATCGCTACGCATTTGATGATTTTTCTGGGGCAGGAACGGGTAAAAACCCATAATTGGATTCAAATCATTAAGGCCAGCCTAACCGTTGGATTGCTCTTCATTTTCTATTATCAGGATGATACATTGGATGCACGATCTTTTGTGACGGCCTATGGAATAACTCTCGCAGCAACGTATTTAGCTTCGCTTTTCCTTTTATCAAAACAGAACACTTCTGGTCATCAGAAAGAAGGAGGTTTTAAATCAACTGTATCAGCCTGCTTGAAATATGGTTCTTTAGTTCAGATCGGAAACATTTCTCAATTGCTGAACTACCGATTGAGCTTCTACTTTTTAGAGTTGCTCATCACTCCAATGCCTATGGCTTTAGTCCGAATCGGAATTTACAGTGCCTCGCTTCAAGTTGCGGAAGCTTTGTGGCAGTTTGCTAAGAGCATCAGTACTGTCCAATACTCCAAAGTATCAAACACAGCAAACAGAAATCAAGCGATTGACATATCACTAAAGCTAGGCAAACTCAACTATTTCGTTACGGGCATTGGAATCATATTTCTACTTTTCATTCCATCTTCTGTTTATGGCTCACTTTTCGGAGCCGAATTCGGAGAAATAAAGAAGCATTTCATGATTCTAGCACCTGGCATTTTCGCCTTAAGCCTTTCCAATGCGCTGAGTCACTATTTCGCTGGAGTTGGGCAACACCGATTCAATACGCAATCATCCATTCTTGGCTTAGTTCTAACCATATTCATTGGCTATTTCCTCATTTTAAAAATGGGAACTCTGGGAGCTGCCGTTGCTGCTTCTGTGGTGTATACAACTCAAACTTTCTACCAGCTGATCATTCTTGTCAAGACCAGCGATGTTCAGTACAAAGATTTAATTCTGGGAAAAGAAGATTTTAAGGTATTCATTCAACTTGCCAAGGAGAAACTGAGTAAGAATTAAAACACATCGTTCAAGTTCTGAACGCCAACTGGGCGTTCTACTAAAAAGCCTTCGCCAAAATCAATGTTAACGTAACGTCCAAAATTCTGCGCTCTACCTTTCAGTATTTCCAAAAAGGCTTTGCTTGAAATGGGCGACTCAGGGTCTTTGCTTTCAGGATTGTAAAACTGAGAGCTATACGCCAAAATGCTTTCCATTTTTTGCTCCCAACAACCCGTTATATCGACCACCACATTGGGCTCGGCAAAATAATCTTGAATGTAGTGCAGCACTTGCTTTGGGCGCCATTCCTTTTGCGGAACGCCTTCCCACGTTGTTTCAATTCTGCGAAGCCCTGATAAGAAGCAAGCCACTTTTTCCATTTCGGCACTTCGGCCATGGTCTGGATGACGATCGCGAAGTGCATTGCACAAAACGATATCAGGCTGACATGCCCTGATTACTTCAATGATTTTCAATTGTGCCACTTCATTGTTCTCAAAAAAGCCGTCTTTCAAGCCTAGGTTTACCCTAAAAGATGCTCCTATAATTTTTCTGGCATTTTCAGCCTCAACGAGCCTCAGCTCTCCGCTGCCTCGCGTGCCCAGCTCACCCTGCGTGAGATCCAACAGACCTACCTTCTTCCCTTCCCGAACGCTTTTTATTAAAGTTCCGCTGCAACTCAACTCTACATCATCAGGATGTACGCCAATTGCAAGGATGTTTACTTTCTCTAATGCCATGAATTATTAATGATTAAGCTCTAAACTTGTGGCTGATTTGAAAAACTTAACAGCAATATTACTCAAAGAGTTTAAGTCGGATTTTAGAAATCCATACGTGCTTGGTGGAGCTGGGCTGTTTTTGCTCTCCACTTTATTCGTTTGCTACATTACCATAAAGCGAATCAACTCTCCAGCTATTTGGGTCGCATTGTATTGGATCATCATGCTCTTCACCAGTTTTAATGCGGTGGCGAAAAGCTTCATGAATGAGTCTCGAGCAAGAATGCTGTACCTCTACACCTTGACTGGGCCTTCGCATTTCATTGGAGCGAAAATGATCTACCACGCATTGATCATGTTGATTCTTTCCGGAATCGCGATTACCATCTATTCCACATTCTTTCAAATCGATATTGGAGACCCCACCATTTTCTACACCTCAGTATTCTTGGGAAGCACTGGGCTAGCGATAATTCTAAGCTTACTCTCAACCATTGCCTCTAAAGCAGGAAACAACCTCACCCTGCTTGCAATTTTAGGACTGCCCATTCTATTACCATTATTACTGGTAACCATCACCTTAATGAAGAACGCCATCGATGGAATTGACCTAACCGTGCAGTATAAATACCTGTTTGTATTATTTGGCTTGAATCTATCAAGTCTTGGACTTTCAGTTGTCTTGTTTCCGTACCTTTGGCGCGAATAAAAAGCTCTATGAAAAAGGTTCCGTTAAGCTTTAAAATTGCCACGATCATTCTTGTGTTTTACACGCTAATAGCTGGATTGTTGATTGACGTTCCTGCATTGAACATTTTGAATGAAACCATTAGAAATCTATTTTATCATGTCACTTCGTGGTTCGCTATGGTGTTTTTATTCCTAGCATCCTTCGTTTACAGCATCAAGTACTTGAGAACGGGCAGTGAAACTGATGATTTATTGGCTCGTCTATTTGTGCAAGTGGGAATGGTATTTGGCACTGCTGGAATGGTCACAGGAATGCTTTGGGCCAATTACACGTGGGGTGCCTATTGGGTTCCCGATCCCAAATTAAATGGGGCCGTCATTGCCATGCTTGCTTATTTGGCTTACATGATTCTGAGAAACAGTTTTCAAGACAGCATCCAACGTGGAAAAGTAAGTGCGGTATACAACATCTTCGCCTTTGTAATGATGATACTATTCGTGTTCATCTTGCCTAGAATGACCGATTCACTTCACCCCGGAAACGGAGGTAATCCAGCGTTTAGCGGTTACGATCTAGACAATACAATGAGAATGGTCTTTTATCCAGCTACCATTGGTTGGATATTCCTAGGCCTTTGGATCACTGAATTAAGGTTCCGCATGGAAACGCTCAAACAAATAAAGAAATGAAGAAAAGCGCATCAACTTTCGCACTGCTTTTGATGTTTATATCAGCGATAGGACAAAATGCTGAAATGGCAGATCAAATGAGATCGAGTGGAAAGATCTACGTTGTGGTCGGAGTGATTGTCCTAATTTTTGCTGTCCTTTTCTCTTATTTGCTTTACATGGATTTTCGCTTGAAGAAAATCGAAAAAGAAGTCGACGAAAAATGAAAAAGACCCACATTATAATCGTTGTGATGATTGCCGTTTTAATTGGAGCCATGATTGGCGCCATCAACGACTCCAGCTCATATGCCAGTTTTGAAGAAGCCTTTGAAAATCCAGATAGTGAATTTCATGTGGTGGGTCAACTCGTGAAAGAGAAAGAGATGATTTATGATCCTACTGCCAATCCTGATTTATTTACCTTTTGGTTGAAGGATGTCAATGGAGTAGAGAAAAAAGTAATGCTTCACAAGAGCAAACCCCAAGACTTTGAGCGATCAGAGCAAATCGTATTGATCGGAAATGCCAACGATCAAGTTTTTGAAGCCAATGAAATCCTTATGAAATGTCCTTCAAAATATACGGACGGTGAGGTACAATCTAAAGAATCCGCGAGTATTTAAGGATGGAGTATATCGGTGAACACCTTCTCATTGGTGAAATAGGCAATCTATTTCTTCTGATCGCTTTTGCATTTGGCATTCTTTCAACTGTCGCCTACTTTATCGCTGAAACCAAAAATCAAGATGACTGGCGAAAATTAGGCAGTTACTCTTTTTGGATACACAGCCTTGGTGTTATTGGAATGGTGGTAACGCTGTTCACCATGATCTTCAATCAATACTTTGAATACCATTACGTATGGCAGCACAGCAGCACCGAACTACCTCTTCGGTTTATTTTCTCTTGCTTTTGGGAAGGTATAGAAGGGAGTTTTATGCTGTGGATGTTTTGGCACGTGGTAGTGGCAAACATTTTATTGCTCATTATTCGCAATTGGGAAAGTCCCGTGATGGCCGTGATTGCCTCGATTCAAGTTTTCCTAACCTCAATGCTGCTTGGCATTTACATTCTTGAATATAAATTGGGAAGCAATCCTTTTACTGTGCTCACCAGAGAGCATCCTGATTTTGTGAATTTGCCCATTTTTAAAATGCCAGACTATACTTCAGTCTTGGACGGTCGGGGTCTAAATCCACTGCTTCAGAATTACTGGATGACCATCCACCCTCCTACATTGTTTCTTGGTTTTTCGCTCACCATGATTCCTTTTGCATACGCCATAGCTGGACTTTGGCGTAAGGAATACACCGCTTGGGTAAAGCCAGCTCTAACCTGGACTTTTATTGGCATTGGGATTTTGGGAATTGGAATCCTCATGGGAGGCGCTTGGGCCTATGAAGCATTGAGCTTTGGTGGATTTTGGGCTTGGGACCCGGTAGAAAATGCATCTCTAGTTCCATGGCTCATTCTTGTTGGCGCAGGTCACTTGATGCTCATTCAACGAAAAAAAGGAACTTCCGTATTTAGCTTATTTCTTCTCACTACACTGTCATTCATCCTCATTCAATATTCATCTTTCCTCACGAAAAGCGGAATCTTAGGAGACAGCAGTGTGCATTCGTTTACCGATTTAGGGATGACTGGTCAGCTTGCGATTTCACTGCTCTTCTATGTGATACTATCGGCAGTACTGATATTTTGGCGTTGGAAAGATTTTCCAAAAAACGACCAAGAAGACCATTTGTGGTCTCGCGAGTTTTGGATGTTTATGGGCGCATTGATATTACTTATTTCTGCATTTCAAATAGAGTTTAGCACATCATTTCCGGTGATCAATAAAATCTTTGGCACCAACCTAGCCCAATCGGCAGATCGAATTGAGTATTACAACAAATGGCAGTTACCGTTGGCGATTATTCTATCGGCTATTATTGGTATTGGTCAATTTCTGAAATACAAAAATACTGAACCAAAGGATTTATTGAAAAAATTGACACTTTCAATTGCAGTGAGCCTGGCGCTTACCGCATTTACTGCATGGTCCTTTTCCATACCTAATCCACTTATCAGCCTTTTCATTTTCACGGCATTATTCGCTGTTTTAGCGAACCTCGACTACCTCGTGAGAATTGCATCGGGCAAAATAGCGCACGCAGGATCCAGCATAGCCCACATTGGTTTTGGACTAATCATGCTAGGAGCATTAATATCTACCAGTCAAAGTGATGTGATTTCTGAAAACACAAGCTTGTACGATGTAAGCGTATTGGGAAAAGACTTCAATAACAATGAGAACATCTTATTGATGAAGGACGATACTTTGCTACTTGGAGAATATTTTGTGTGCTATCGTGGCAAGGAAAAAGATCGGCTCTTTGTTCGATACGAAGTAGACTACATGCAGTCCTATGCTGACGGAGAATTAGAGAGCGTATTCACCTTGTATCCTTTTGTGCAGCTCAACCCCCGAATGGGGAATGTGGCTGAGCCTTACACCAAGCATTATTTGGATCGCGACATTTATACGCATATCACATATGCAGAATTAGAAGAACGCGAAAAATCGGAAGACTTGAGCGAGCACAGCATCAACCTTGGCGACACGATCTTTGGCAAAAACACCTTCTTAGTGCTCGATTCATTGAATCGAAAACCAAGCCGAGAAGGTCGAGGATTAACAGAAAGCGACTTGGCGCTTGGCGCTAGCTTTACACTGTATGATGTGCAGACAAATGCTCACAAAATCGAACCACTTTTTGTGATTCGAGATCGTCAATATTCCTTTTCGATTCCTGACAGTGTACCAAATGTAGGAATCACACTTTCTTTCGATGGCATCAACCCTGAAACTGAATCATTCGGCTTTAGGCTAAAAGAAAGCGATCCAAAATACAGAGAGTTCATTGTGATGAAGGCCATCATTTTCCCTTGGATAAATGTACTATGGGTAGGCTGCATCGTCATGGCTTTGGGAACTTTCCTAGCCGTATATCATCGTTTTAAGAAACAATGAGCAAGTCACTCAAAATAGGCCTTGTGGGGTTAGGGAATGTAGGTTGGAATTTGGTCCAAAGGCTGGATTCTAAAGGATATACAATAGATCAAATCGTTGCACAGAAAAACGACTACCGTAAAAAGCTGGCAAAGGCTCTGGATGCAGAATTGATCAAAACGGTCGCTGAGTTGAACAAGAAACTTGACCTCATCTTTCTGTGCATTCCTGACGATCAATTGCAAGAAACGGCCTCAAAGATTAAATCTTCAGCTGCGATCATTCATTGCTCGGGCAGTACGCCAATTCTTGAGACCAAACTTTCAGGAGTTTTTTATCCTTTTCAAACATTCACAAAATTCTTCGCGGTAGAGTGGAAAGGTGTGCCGGTGTTCATTGAAAGCAACGACAAAGGCGTAAGGAATAAATTACTCAAAATCGCAAATGACTTAACGGGCAATGCCAAAGAGGTGAGCTTCGAACAGCGGCAGGCGATACACATGTCGGGAGTGTTTGGCGCCAACTTCGTCAACCACATCTTATTTATGGCCAAGACCATCCTTGACAACAAGAACATTGACTTTTCAGTACTTGAGCCCTTGCTTGAAGAAACCGTGAGAAAAGCATTTGAACACAGTCCAGCCGGAAGTCAAACTGGCCCAGCAAGGCGTGGTGACATTAAAATGATCACCAAGCATCTAAAACTACTTCAAGACCAAGGCAATTTAGCCGAATATTATCGGTTATTCAGCAATGACATCTCAACCATTTACAAGAAATAATGAGTTACTTAGATCTATTCAGCTCGATTAAAGCATTCGTTTTTGATGTGGATGGCGTGCTTACCAACGGGCAGGTTGTATTGCTGCCCGATGGTCAACAAATGAGGCAAATGCACTCAAAAGATGGTTATGCCCTGCAACTAGCAGTGAAAAAAGGATACCACGTTTGCATTATCACAGGGGGAAACAGCGTTCAAGTAAAGGAAAGGTTAACTGCACTTGGCATAACCGATATCTATCTAAAAAGCTCCCATAAAGACGAGGCCATGTCTGACTTCATGTACAGCTACGACTTGAAACCCGAAGAGATCATGTACATGGGCGATGATATTCCTGACATTGCTGCGATGAAAATGATTGGTTTTCCAGCCTGCCCGGCCGATGCAAGTCCAGAAATAAAAGCGATCTGTCAATTCGTATCTAAGAAGAATGGCGGTGAGGGCTGTGTGAGGGATATTATCGAACAAATAATGCGTTCACATGAAAAATGGTACAACCATGAGCAAAACCTTGATAACTTAGCAGAATTCACATGGTAAAGACCTTAGCATATTTTCGATTGGTTCGGTTTCCAATTTTGACGCTCATCGCGCTGATTCAGTATTGCATTCGCTTTTTCATTTTGGAACCGATGCTTCAAATCAACGGTTACGAATTGATTTTAACCGACAGACAGTTTTTTTACTTAGTACTCAGTACAGTATTCATTGCAGCGGGCGGTTATGCCATTAACGACTACTTCGATGTAAAAACAGACCGGGTCAATAAACTGAAAAGGGTAATTGTAGATCGATATGTGAAGCGCAGGGTAGCAATGACATTGCACATTGTACTTACTTCAATGGGCTTCGTGCTCGCAAGTTACCTTTCATGGAGATTGGGAATGTGGCGCATGTCTTCATTGTTCATTTTCGTGATTTTCACCCTTTGGTTTTATTCCACCAATCTTCAACACCAAACCATTACAGGAAACATTGCCATTGCACTGATGGCAGCATTTGTTCCCCTGATAGTTGGTCTTTTTGAGATTCCTCTTCAAAATGCCGCTCATCCAGAATTGATCCAAGAATATGGTTATTCCATCTTCAACATACCAGCATATTGGGTCATTGGATTCTCGATTGTCATCTTTCTTTTGACCCTCATAAGAGAAGTAACAAAAGACGTGATTGATATTCGGGGCGACAAAATGTTTGGAGCTAAAACGTTTCCGATTCGCTTTGATGTGAAAGCTTCAAAATCATTGATCATCGTGTTGTATGCTTTATTCGGTGCTTTGCTCACTTGGGCTTACTTCAATTTCCTTCACGTTCACTTGGGAATGGGGAGTGTATTTTCAATATTAGTATTGCTGCTTATTCTTCAGTTCATTCTCATTTTCCGTGCTCGAACAAAAAAGCATTTTTCATACTCTTCCAACTTGAATAATGCCATCACAGTGCTCATGATTCTGAGCTTGTACTTAATTAAGGTGAGTATAGAAACCTATTTCTCGTAATGTCTGAATCCATCATTCAAGCGCTGGCTGATCGCACGATCATTTTGGCATCGAAGTCTCCACGCAGGAAAATGCTTTTTGAGGCCTTGGGTTTTCCATTTCAAATTAAGATTCATGAAGTAGACGAGTCTTTTTCTTCTGATTTAAAAGGAGGAGAAATTCCAGAATATCTTGCAAGAAAAAAAGCACATGCCTTCGACCATGAACTGATTAGCAGAGATCTCGTAGTTACTGCGGATACCGTAGTTTGGGTAAACAACCATGCCCTGAACAAACCAGAATCCATCGAAGAAGCGAAAAATATGTTGCAAGAATTGAGTGGTACCACGCACTCTGTTTTCACCGGAGTTTGTCTTAAGACACAACACCAATGCCATAGCTTTTACGAGGAGACAAAGGTCACTTTTAACACGTTATCCGAAGAAGAAATTGACTTTTACCTCAAGAAATATAAACCCCTCGATAAGGCTGGTGCGTATGGGATTCAAGAATTTATTGGTCTCATTGGCATTCAGAAAATAGAGGGTGATTTTTACAATGTAGTAGGCTTTCCCTTACAGCGCTTTTGGAAAGAGCTCCCCGCAATTTTATAAGCTGCGATTATTCGTTAAAAGCACGTTAACAATTACGGGGTTTGTCAGAGTGCTGAACTAGTTTTGATCAACCCATGAGCAGAAGTACCATACGTGTAATCATTTTACTGGCCTCAGCCTTATTCATCGGCTTGGTGACCACTCAAATCTTCTGGGTAAAGAAAGCATACGAGATCACACAGAACCAGATCCAACACGAAATAGAATTGGCGTTGGTTAATGTAGTGCAGGACATTAAAGAACACACTGAAGATTCTACCTTTCTTGTGGACCCAGTAAACATGGTTTCCCCGAATTTTTTCCGAGTTCAAATCAATGAAGAACTTCAGCCCTTTTACCTAGAGTCGCTGCTCCAAACAGAATTTCTAAACCGCGAAATCAACTACAAGTTTCAATACAGCATTTACAATTGTTTCAACGATTCCATTGTTTACACAAAGGTTGTAGGAAACGCTGCCAGCAAGACTAATGAGAGTGAACTAAGTGTCCCGCCTGCAGTGCAATGGGACAATGACAACCACTATTTTTCAGTGTTCTTTCCGAGTTTGGACTTTGAAATCATTTCGCAAATGCGCTTTTGGGTGATCTCATCCATTGTCCTCATAGCCGTATTGATATTTTTCGCCTATGTGATCAACGTAATACTTAGGCAAAAAAGACTTTCTGAAATAAAAAACGACTTCATCAATAACATGACGCATGAGCTAAAAACTCCGATATCTACCATAGCGTTGGCAAGCGATGTATTGATGCAAAAAGGCATTGAAGCCACACCAGATCGATTGAAGAATTATGCACGGATAATAAAAGACGAAAACCAGCGTCTTCAAAATCAAGTAGAGCGGGTGCTTCAAGTGGCCCGACTTGAAAAGGAAGAAATAGAAATGAACAAGCAGCAATTTGATCTTCATGAATTGATAGAATTGGCTGTGCCGACCATAGAAATGAATTTTGCAGAAAAAGAACTGAAAATATCAACTCATCTAAATGCGAAAAACCCGATGATATGGGGCGATGAAATGCACATTACCAATGTAATATTTAACCTGCTTGACAATGCCGCCAAATACGGAGGCGATTTTCCCGAAATCGACATTGAAACGCATCAAACATCTCAGGGTATTTTTCTTTCAGTGAGTGACAAAGGACCCGGAATTGCCAAAGACCAGCAGAAAGACATATTTGAAAAATTCTATCGTATTTCTACCGGTAATGTGCACGATGTGAAAGGATTCGGACTCGGTTTACACTACGTAAAAACCATTGTTGAAGCTCACAACGGGAAAATTAAATTGAACAGTAAACTTGGTGAAGGCAGTCAATTTGAACTGTTTTTCCCAATTGGAACAGAAATTGTAAAATAACGGACATGAGTAAAAAAGACAGAACAAAAGTGCTCTTGGTAGAAGATGATTTAAACTTGGGGTTTGTCATCAAAGACCACCTGAGAAATGAGGGTTACCAAGTAGACCTCGAGAAAGATGGTTTCGCTGGCTTCCAAAAATTCTACAACAGCGGCTACGATCTGTGCATACTTGACGTTATGCTTCCCAAGAAAGATGGCTTCACCTTGGCCGAAGATATTCGAAAAATTGACCAACATGTGCTGATACTTTTCCTGACCGCCAAGAGCATGACCGAAGACAAGATCAAAGGCTTTAAACTTGGTGCAGACGACTACCTCACCAAACCGTTCAGCTTTGATGAGCTCGATCTCAGAATCAAAGCAATTCTAAAACGAGCCAAACCAAATGATGATGAAGAAGGTGGAAAAAGGGGTGTATTCCAATTAGGCCATTTCAAATTTGATTATGACAACCTTTCCTTAAAAATCGATGGTGACGAAAAAACCCTCACCAAAAAGGAAGCTGAGCTCTTACGCATGTTGTGCCTGCACAAAGATCAAGTGTTGACCAGAGAAATGGCCTTAACAGTTGTTTGGGGGAGCGATGATTATTTCTTAGGACGATCGATGGATGTATTCATCACTAAGCTCAGAAAATACTTGAAGGCGGATGAACGTATTAAGATCATGAACGTGCACGGAGTAGGATTTAAATTGATCGTAGATGAATGAAAAAAATCCATTTGATGGATTACTCGAAAAACTGAAACAGCAAGAAAACTGGCCCATGGTTTACTTGTTCAAATTCATCATTCCGAACGATAACCACAAGTTGGCCTTAGCTCAACAACTTTTCGGTCCTGAAGCCCGCGTAACCATCAACAAGAGTCGCACTGGAAAGTATTTAAGCATTAGTGCCAAAGAAATGATGTTGAGCCCTGAAGAGGTAATTGATCGGTACAATAGAGCCTCGAATATTGAGGGACTTATTTCACTTTGACATCAGGCCGCATCGGTTTGCATGGCCATTTTGATGTCTGCACGCTCTTTTTCAAGCCCTGCAAATTCAATTCTAAAATGGCTTCCAGGCTTATCGATGCGCTCGATAGTTCCATCCAATTGAGACGACAATGTCACCACCAACTCCATTCCCAAAGTATGTGCGCTGTTGAAGGTGAAGTCCTTTGGAAGTCCAATTCCATTGTCACCTATTTCCAATATGAATTTTCCACTGGGTTCAAGATCGAGCTTCACGGTAATCACACCAGCTTCGTTTTGATCGGTGAAGGCATGTTTCAATGAATTTGAAATCAGTTCGTTGAGCAACAACCCTAATGGAATGAGGGTGTCAAGCGTGAGTGTTTTTACGCTCACATCTATATCTAATTCTAAGTGCTTGTTTAATCGGTAGCTTCTCAATAAATTCTGAGACAATTCAGAAATATACTCTTCGATATTTATGTTCGATAAATCATGGGCTTCGTACATTTTCTCATGAATCAGAGCCATGGAAATAATTCTGTTTTGGCATTCATCAAAAAGATCGAGCGCCTCTTGATCATCGGTGTAGGCACACTGCAGTCGAATAAGACTATTGATCACTTGCAGGTTGTTCTTCACGCGATGGTGAATTTCTTTCAGCAACACCTCTTTCTCTTCCTTTTGTTTTTTAATACTCTCATTCTGTTTCTGGAGAAGATCAAACGCCTTTTTACGATCACGGTTGGTGCGCGCGTACAAGATCACAGATATTAAAGCCAACACAAGCCCTACGGTAAATGAAATTATCAAGATCCTATCCCTTCCTAGTTGCAATTCCTGGATTTGATTTTCTCTCTTTAAAATTTCAATCTCTTTTGTTTTATGCTCATTTTCAAACTTCGTCTCTAAATTGGTGGCAATCTCTTTCGTTTGCTCGCTAAACAAGGTGTCTTTCATTTGAGCGTAGCGCGTCTTGTAGTTGAGTGCCTTTTCAAAATCACCCTGACGGATATATATTTCACTGATCTCATTGTAGGCATCTCGCAATTCCTTTTTCGCTCCAATTTCAGATGAAATTGCGATGACGTCCTTCATGTATTTAAGCGCTTGATCAGAATTTCCAGAAAGCGATTGAACCCTTGCCAATCCCTGAATGGAGCTCAGCATCCCCTTTCGATCGCCTAATTCTTCTTGAATCTCGAGGGCCTTCTTTTGGTATTCCATCGCTTTTTCAATCATCTCCTTTGCCGCATAAACATCACCAATGTTGGTATATGAAGTGGCCATTCCGCGTTGATTGCCCGTTCCTACCCTTCCGTCAAGAGACTTAAAATGATACTCCAACGACTCTTCGTACTTCCCTTTTTCAAAAGAAATGATTCCCAAGTTATTCAAGATGTCAGCAATAACCGCTTGATTATTGAACTCTTTTAAAATTTCTAATGCCTTTGAATAGTAGTCTTCCGCTTGATCATAATTGCCCTGTAAGTAGTAAACCAAACCAATGTTATTGTATGATTTGCCCACTCCTTCTTTATCATCCACTTCCTCTAAAATTCGAATTGAATTCAGGTATTGCTCAATGGCCAAGGCATATTCGCCTTGTTGGGTGTAAACAGCTCCTTTATTGTTGAACGAACCAGCCATTCCTTTTCTGTTGGCAATTTCGGACATGATCTCAAGCGATCGATCGTGATAGGTGAGAGCTACATTATATGCGGCCTTATAATAGTTTATAATGCCCAAATTATTGTAAGACATGGCAATGCCTTTCTTATACCCCAATCTTTCAGATAAAAACAAAGCTCGGTTAGAATATTTCTCTGCTCGATCGATGTCGCTGTTGAAGAACTCTCGCGAAAGGTCATAGAGAAGTAAAACCTTGTTTGTGTCTTGCTTTGAAGTGCGTAAAACTTGAAATAAACTGTCAATTTTAGGTTGATCTTGTGCAAATGCAACTGGACCTAAAAACAGCATTAAGATGAGTGAGAAAAGCTTGATATACTTTAGCACGTTGTTCTAATTAATCTTCTAAGGTAACTATTAGAAGAACCTAACCGTCTTCAATGGAGCAAAGAAATTCAATAGTCATGAAACCTCACTATCTTCACCCCTTTCAATCCGATTCATGAAGCATCTCATCTCTTTCGTCTTATTTCTAACCTACAGCTTGAGCATTCACGCTCAAAACGCTTCGGTACAGGTAGTTCATGCCATAGCCGACACCAATTTTAAGACGGTCGACTTTTGGCTATTCAACACTAAAATTGCGGATAACATCTCATTTAGGGAAGCCACATCATTCATTTCTTTCCCAGCCGTGATTCAGTCGCAATTAAGAATATGCGACTCTGCAAGTACCGATACACTGAACCCCCTATATTTATTCAAAGAGCAACTCACCGTGGGAGAAAAATACATCATGGTGATTTCTGGTATTGCCGATTCAAACGCCTCCTATTCACCTTTTAAGCCATTGACCGCTCACCTAGCGCCACAAGCGCGAGAACTCTCTCAATTCTCAGGTTATTCTGATGGGATTTTCTTTCACGCTGTCACGGACGCGGGAACGCTATCTGTTAGCGAAACGAGAGAGCTTTTTAACGTCTTGGAATCAAGTTTATCCTACGGTGATTTCAGCGACTATAATGAATTAGAAACATCCAATTATCGCTTGCGATTAAAAGAATTGAGCAATAGCTTCCCAACAGGAGAGTTTGATGCTTTCATGGCCTCAATGGGCTTGGATGACAGCTCGGTGGTGATCTTGATCAGCGGATTTAAACACCCCGAACTGAACAGCAATGGGCCATCACTTAGCGTTGATTTGATAACTTCAAGTGGTACGGTTTACAGTCTACCCAAGAGCAGCAGCAAAGTGCAATTTCTACATAATTCTGCCGACCCATCAATCAACGAGATCGACATTTATGTCAATGACCAACAAGTGTTGAACGGCTTGGATTTTCTTTCTGGCTCTGGCTATTTAACTTTTCCTTCAGGTACCGAACTGGAAATGATCATCACCAATGATAGCGCTGCAGGAAGCAACGAATCCATTCTAACAAAGTCCTTTGTAATCAATGCCAACAGCAACAACATTGCAATGTTTCATGGAGCTGAAGGATCAGGATTTTCACCCTCGCAACCGTTAGATATTCATTTGCGAGAATCCCGCGTGAATGCCACAAGCTCTTCCGACTGTGACATCCTGTTCTTTAATGGCTCTACCGACTTTGGAAGCACCACTTTAAAGGAGACTTCAGTGCTAAATGCTGAACTTTTCGCAAATGTGGCATACAGCGAATTCTCCGACTACATATCACTTCCAGCTACCAATTACGAGATAGATGTGCTCTTGAATGATGCCTTTTATACCCGAAAAGGACTGAATTTGAATAATTACAATTTGGCCGGATCTGCCATAACGTTGCTGTCTGTTGGGTTTGCAGATACCACCCAAAATTCAAATGGCGAGGAATTTGGATTATGGTTTTCCAGGTCTTCCTCAGGAAAATTTACGCAGCTTTCAGAACCTGTTGGATTAGCCGATCAAACTGACAAAATCGCACCGCGTTTATATCCAAACCCTGCATCATCCGAAGTGGTATTTTCGTCATCAAGTCCAATTGAATATGTATTGATTCACAACCTACACGGGCAAACCATCCTCAATGAACAGTTGAATACCACTAATAAACCGATTGATGTAAGACAATTAATCCGAGGTGTATACATGGTCGAAATTTCAATCAATGGAATGGTTTTCTTCGAAAAGCTCATTGTTGAGTAAATGGATTATTGTATCTCAGTTTTTCAAACATCTTAGTTTAATAACATCTTCTCGAGTGTTGCCCGACAATGCCAATAAAAATTTAGCCTTGAGGAATGAATTTGTCTTGGGCCGTACGTTTCTTATGCTTGATATTGATTGCGTCACAAGTTGCATGTTCGCGCAACAAAAAAACGACCCAAAAAAAGGCTTCGCACCGAACGGAAAAATCGGTTAACAATCACGATGCCCTTAAAAGCAAGTACGCCAAAGCATTGGGTGTTGAGCCAAAAAGCATCACAAATATCTCGCTGTATCAATTCATTGACGATTGGTATGGTGTTCCTTATAAATACGGAGGCACCACTAAGTCAGGAACAGATTGCTCAGGATTTATTGGCCAGCTCTACAGTCAGGTTTATAATAAATCACTCCCTCGAACGACAAGTGAAATAGACAAAGCCTGCTCCAAAGTTTCAAAGGCTTCACTGAAAGAAGGTGACCTTGTATTTTTTGACATCAACAAGAAAAAAAGCTCACATGTAGGAGTCTACTTACAAAACGACAGATTTGTGCACGCATCAACAAGCAAAGGCGTGATTATCTCTGAATTATCGAACCCTTACTACCAAAAAGCTTTTGCAAAAGGTGGAAGAAAATAACCCGTTTATCTCTAAAATCAACCATTTAAGAGATTAAATCGACAGCTCAGTGATTCAAAAGTCGGTGCAAAAGATCTAATGTTATTTTTGGACCTCCTAATTCCATTATCCTATCATGCGTTGGTTACTCCTTATCGTCTTTGCTATTACTTCTTTTGCCTCATTGGGCCAAACGGGAACAATTAGAGGCTTTGTATACGACAAAGCATCTGGCGAGCCGATCATCTTCATCAACGTATATTTAGAAGGAACCCAAATTGGAACATCTACAGATGTAAACGGATATTACTCGATTACACAGGTTCCTCCTGGCAACTACAATTTGGTTGTTGAAGCCCTAGGTTTCGAAAAAATCACCGAAAGCATTGATGTAAAAGCCGGTCAAATATTGAACAAAAAGCTATTTGCGGCCCAAGAAGCCAAACTACTCAGCACATTTGATGTTTCAGCAGATAAGACCGAGGCTCGAAACGATGTGAAGATGTCGGTCCAAAAAATTACTCCCAAAGAAATCGACAAGCTGCCAAGCATTGGTGGCGAGCCTGATATTGCCCAATACATGCAAGTTTTACCGGGTGTTGTTTTCACTGGAGACCAAGGCGGTCAGCTTTACATCCGAGGAGGATCGCCCGTTCAAAACAAAGTAATGATGGATGGAATGATTGTATACAATCCATTCCACTCTATTGGACTATTTTCTGTTTTTGACACCGATATCATTCGAAATGCAGATATCTATACAGGAGGGTTTGGTGCGCAATATGGTGGAAGAATTTCATCGATAATGGACATCACCACAATTGATGGAAACCAAAACGAGTTTGAAGGAAATGCCTCTATTAGCACATTTGGAGCCAAACTCAATGCAGAAATTCCGATTGTAAAACCAAAGAAAATTGGCGGAGCCGGGGTGTCCTCCATCGTGAGTGCTAAGCACAGCTATTTGGATCAAAGCTCGAAAATCTATTACGAGTACATTGACCCAGAAGGCCTGCCTTTCAGCTTCACTGACCTCTATGGCAAGGTAACATTCAACGGTGAGAATGGCAGCAAGGCCAATATATTCGGATTGTACTATGATGATCAAGTTCGGTATCAGGCAGTCTCTGACCTCAATTGGAACAACCAAGGAGTTGGCGGGAACTTCATTCTCATACCATCGGGTAGCCCCGTGTTGATCGAAGGTAATTTTGCCTATTCACAATACAAGATTCGACTCCAAGAAGAAAATCTTCAAGACAGAACGAGTGCAATCAATGGCTTCAATGGAGGCCTAGGTTTCACCTACTTTAAAGGAGACGATGAAATAAAGTATGGCATTGAGATCATCGGCTTCTCGACTGATTTCTACTACTTCAATGCTGCCAATCGTGAAGTAAGCCAGCAAGAGAATACAACCGAATTGGCAGGCTATGTGCGCTACAAGAAAAAATTCGGAAAACTGGTTGTAGACCCAAGTTTTAGAGTGCATTACTACGCCTCATTGAGCACTCCTTCCTTCGAACCTAGAATCGGTGCGAAATTTAATGTGACCGATGATTTCCGTTTAAAAATGGCCGCAGGAGTTTATAGCCAAAACTTGATTGCAGCCAATTCAGATCGTGATGTGGTGAATCTTTTTAATGGATTCATTTCAGGACCGAGCGATTTGCAAGATGAAGTTATCGATGAAGATGGCAATACTAGAGAAGTTAGGCACTCCCTTCAAAAGGCTAACCACTTCATACTTGGGGCTGAAATCGACTTTTCTAAACGTTTCAGTTTGAATGTTGAGGGTTACTTTAAGCGATTTACTCAGTTGACCAATATCAATCGCAATAAAGTGTTTGATGATCCTGAACCTGGACTGGATGAGTTTCTTTACCTCGATTACATCATCGAAACAGGCGATGCCTATGGTATCGACTTCGTATTCAACTATGACCTTCCGAGCATCAATCTTTACGCTGTTTATTCCTTAGGCAAGACGACCCGATGGGATGGCGTTCAAACGTATGCTCCTGTATTCGACAGAAGACATAATGTGAATTTGGTTGGGTCGTACAAGTTTGGTAAAACCAGACTTTGGGAGTTTGACGTTCGTTGGAACATGGGGTCAGGATTTCCGTTTACCCAAACACAAGGCTTTTATGAGCAGTTTACCTTCCAAGACGGCACGGCCACTGATGTTGTGAATTCAAATGGTGAATTGGGAATTGTTTATGGTGACTTAAATGGAGGTAGACTTCCGTATTACCATCGTTTAGACTTAACCTTGAAGCGACAGATTATTCTATCCACGAGTTCTACGCTTGAAGCCAACATTGGTATTACAAACGCTTATAACAGAGAGAATATATTCTATTTTGATCGTGTGAACTTCGAAAGAGTAAACCAATTGCCATTTATGCCATCGGCAGGTCTGAAGGTGAATTTCTAGCCTGAAATAACTGTTCAATAATTTTTCATTTTTTCATAGTCTAGCCGATCATCTATCTTACCTTTGATTCCCGTATTAATTAAACCAAAATACGGGTGTCAACAAAGTATATTTTCGTCACAGGAGGTGTTACCTCTTCACTTGGGAAAGGGATCATTTCAGCTTCACTTGCCAAGCTATTGCAAGAAAGAGGCTATTCCGTCACCATCCAAAAATTTGATCCATACATCAATGTTGACCCGGGCACATTGAATCCTTATGAGCACGGTGAATGCTTTGTAACAGATGATGGAGCCGAAACCGACCTCGATTTAGGACACTATGAGCGTTTTTTAAATGTCCCTACCTCGCAAGCCAATAACGTTACAACGGGAAGAATATACCAAACTGTAATTGACAAAGAGCGGAAAGGCGACTACTTAGGCAAGACTGTTCAAATTATCCCGCACATAACAGACGAAATCAAAAACTGTGTTACGAAGCTCGGCAACAAGGGAATTTTCGAAATTGTAATCACAGAAATTGGCGGCACAGTTGGCGATATTGAGTCATTACCCTACATTGAGGCTGTACGTCAATTCAGATATGAGCATGGATATGACAATGTGATGGTTATTCATTTGACGCTTATCCCTTATTTAGCAGCAGCTGGAGAGCTTAAGACTAAACCCACCCAACATTCAGTTAAAACACTTCAATCTCAAGGTATTCAGCCAGATGTTTTGGTATGCCGAACAGAATATCCTTTATCGGTAGACCAAAAGAAAAAAATCGCATTGTTCTGCAACTTGCATGACGATGCCGTGATTGAATCGATGGACGCTGACACGATCTACGATGTGCCGTTACTCATGAAAAAAGAACGTCTCGATAAAGTTGTGTTGGAGCGATTGAAACTTCCCTTGAGAGACGAGCCAAGTTTAGAACGCTGGAAGAATTTTCTCACCAATTTCAAAAACCCAAAGCGAACTGTAAAGATTGCCCTAGTCGGAAAGTACGTTGAATTGCAGGACGCCTACAAATCCATTCAAGAAGCCTTGGTTCACGCAGGTGTTCCAAATGAATGCTCTGTGAATGTTATTTCGGTTCACTCAGAAGAACTCAGCAACGAGAATGTGGCAGATGAATTGAGAGAAATGCAAGGAATCATTGTTGCTCCAGGATTTGGGCAGCGTGGACTTGACGGTAAGATCATTACGATCAAACACGCCCGAGAAAATGGTATTCCATTCTTTGGTATTTGTTTGGGCATGCAATGTTGTGTGATTGAGTTTGCAAGAAATGTTCTCCACCTAGAAGGCGCAAATAGCGCTGAAATGAATGCGAATACTCCTTATCCGGTAATCGATATTATGGAGGAGCAGAAAGCCATCACCAATATGGGTGGAACGATGCGCCTCGGTGCATACAACTGTGAATTGAAGGAAGGATCATTGGCAAAACGCATTTACGGACGTCCAGAGATTTCAGAGCGACACCGCCACAGATACGAATACAACAACTCATACTTGGAGCAATTTGAGGCCGCTGGAATGATTGCGACCGGAAAGAATCCGGAGACGGGTTTGGTCGAAATTATGGAAATTACTTCCCATCCATTTTTTATAGGTGTGCAATTTCATCCTGAATACAAGAGCACGGTACTGAATCCTCACCCTCTTTTTGTATCATTTATCAACGCTGCCATAAACGAAAAGCACCCTGTTGCAGCTGAATAACCTCAACCATGCTTGAAACAATCGGACAAATAGATCAAGCAGTTACTCTTCTTATCAATCATTTCAGCAACGCCTCTGCCGATGCCCTGATGATTGCGATCAGCGATAAAAAAACATGGATTCCTCTTTACTTGGGCCTTTTGTTTTTGTTCAATAAAATCTTCGGTTGGAAGCACAGTTTAATAGTCGTGGTGGCCATTGTTTTAAACTTGGTATTGACCGATCAGATCTCCGTTTTTTTTAAAGAATACTTCATGCGGCTTCGCCCTTGCCATGAGACTTCTTTGCTAGAGATTCTCAAGCTTCCCGATGGTTGTGGCGGAAAATTTGGATTTGTTTCTTCTCATGCTGCCAATACCATGGGTTTGGCGGTATTGGTGGCGTTAATTTTAAAAAACAAATGGATGACATTGGCTATGCTTTCCTTCGCCATTGCAAACGGATATTCTCGTATTTATTTAGGAAAACACTACTTTTTAGACGTAGTTGGAGGGTTTGTGCTTGGTGTACTTTTGGCCTGGTTCGTTTATCATGCAATGCTGTATTCTATTAAACGGTTTAATCTAAAATGAATTTAATCGGAGCATTGACCGTATTTATAGGTGGAGGAATAGGAAGTCTTCTGCGGTTTGGTATGAGCCACTTTTTTAAGAGTTTTTCTTCTTCGGCACTTCCTTACGCCACGCTTTCCTCCAATATTTTGAGCACTGCACTTTTAGGATGGGTCTTTTACAAATTGTCTCCTGCAAGCCATCCAACCCTCTACCTTTTCCTTGCAATCGGGCTGTGCGGTGGATTCAGCACTTTTTCGACCTTCAGCCTAGAAACGTTCCAACTCATAAAAAACGGACAGACATTTTGGGCTATTGCCAATGTCACTGTGAGCATTGTTGCCTGCATCACCATTTTATTTTTGATTTCAAAATCACTCAAATGAGAATCTTGCTTTTAAGCCTTTCTACCCTTGCTATAGTTACGTCATCTTTTGCTCAAGCTAAACCGAAGCTCGTTGTAGGAGTTGTTGTAGATCAAATGCGTATGGATTATATCTATCGCTATTGGGACAAATATTCTGAAAACGGATTCAAAGAATTGATGAAGGAAGGATTTACATGCAAGAATGCACATTACAATTATATACCAACCTACACTGGTCCCGGACATGCTTCTATCTTCACTGGAGCAACCCCAATGAACCATGGAATAATCGCAAACAATTGGTACGATAAAACAACAGCGAAAGCCATTTACTGCGTATCCGATTCTTTGGCAACGGGCGTTGGAACAAAAAATGAACAGGGTAAAATGAGCCCCTCGTTGCTTTTGGCTCCTACCCTTGGCGATGCGTTTAAAATTTCAAATCAATTCAAGGGGAAGAGCATCGGAATTTCACTCAAAGATCGCGCTGCAATTCTTCCTGCAGGGCACAGTGCCGATGCCGCTTATTGGATGGACTTTGAAACAGGTAAATTCATTTCTAGCGATCATTACATGGATGACCTACCGAAGTGGGTTCGTGCATTCAATGCGCAAAAGCATGCCGATCAATTGGCAAAAGACGGCTGGCAAACGCTATTGGCCATCGAAAAATATACCGAGAGCACAGATGACAACACACCCTACGAAAAGATTTACAACCAGAACGGATACCCGGTTTTCCCTTACGACTTGCCACAACTGATCAAAGAAAAGTCATACTATGCTTTTGCTAACTCACCCTATGGAAATACCATCATAAGGCAGTTTGCGGAGCAAGCCATCATCAATGAAGACCTTGGAGATGATGAATACTTAGATTTACTCACCGTTTCGTTCTCGTCACCAGATATAATTGGCCATGCCTTCGGGCCACAGTCTATTGAAATCGAAGACACATATATCCGTCTGGATATTGAAATAGCACAATTGATAGCTTCGCTGAACGAGCGGGTAGGCAAGGAAAATTATACGCTGTTTCTTACAGCTGATCATGCGGCTGCCCAAGTTCCAGCCTACCTGAAAGATCATAAAATTCCAGTAGGATATTTTAATACCGAACGCTTCGAAAAGGAATTGGACGCACATCTTGCCTCAAATTTCGGAGAAGGCGAATGGGTTTTATATTATAGCAACCAGCAGGTATTCTTGAACCACGAATTGATGGAATCGCAAGGATTAGAAGAGCAAGAACTGACCAAATCAATAGAAAAATTTGCACTGGGTTTCGAAGGCGTTGCTTCGGTATTGAGCTCAACTCAACTCCAACATCCACTGCCAAACGATCAATTTGCGACCATGGCCCATCGAGGTTGGAATCCTTTACGTTCTGGCGATGTCACCATCCAGTTTTTAGCCGGGTGGATGGAATACGGTCACCAAGGCACAACGCATGGTTCATCATACAACTATGATTCGCACGTCCCCATCTTTTTTTATGGATTTGGAGTTCAGCAAGGCATAGAGATTGAACCTGTCGAAATCACTCAAATAGCTCCTACGATTAGCCTGATAACATCTACTGCATTTCCAATGCTTTCAGATCACAGGCCGATCACAAATGCCATTGCCCAACCTTAGTCTTGCGACCCGAACACTTCCTGCAGGATATCGGTAACCCGATGTGCCGGGTCTTCACGAATAAGCTTTTCCTCGTCACCTACTTTCTTGAATATACCCCTCAATGCTCGATTGGTGGTGTGTTCACTCAATGAGTTAGATTGAATATCGCTTACCAGTGGAATGGCATTGTAGGTATCAATGAGCTTGGCATAAGATGCTTCAGCAGATATTCCAAAAACAATCTCTTTGCTCAATGATGTTTCAATTTTTGGTTTAAAGGCATCGAACAGCTTCGAATATGTCTTGTCTTTTAGGTAAGTAGTAGCCGCAGTATCTGGCCCATTCAATATGGTCAACCCATCGTCAATGGTCATTTCTCTGATGGCATCGATGAATATTGGTTTGGCCTCTGTTGCTGCATCTTCCGCAGATCTGTTGATGGCCAAAATTGTTTCATCAAGCAGATCGCTCACCAAGGGCAAGGTGTTCAATACATTGTATACAGGCTCGGCTTCTTCTGGGAGTAAGATTTTAATCGCTTCATCACGAAAAAACCCATCAGGAGCAGAGAGGTTGGTGACCGCAGTATCTGTTCCATGCACCAGTGCATCCTTGAGGCCCAAAATTATTTTTTCACCATTGAGCTCATCTAAGTTGATTAACTCTTCGCAGGCAGTCACAGCTATACAACCTGTAATAGCAATTCCCAAAAGTATCTTTCTCATCATGTTATAAATGTATATCTTATCTCGTTCAGATGAAAGTCTGAATTACATGTTTGGTTTCTTTTATCATGCTCTCACTAATATCTAAATGAGTGACAAAGCGAATTTTACCCGGACCAAAACCCATAGCAAAAACGCCTTTGGTTCTCAGTTTATCCAGAATTTCTACTTGAGAAACATCGCCACTCAATACTGCAACTATTATATTGGTTTGTAAGGGCATTACTGACTTCACCCACGAAGCAGCCGCCAGTGTTTCAGCTATTTCACCAGCTTTCTCGTGGTCTTCTTTTAGCCTTTCCACATGATGATCAAGGGCGTAAATTCCTGCTGCAGCGAGCATACCGGCTTGTCGCATTCCTCCACCAAGCACCTTTCGCACTCTCCGAGACTGCTTAATGAACTGCTTATCACCGATCAACAAAGAGCCTACCGGACACCCAAGTCCTTTGCTTAAACAGATGGAAATTGTATCAAAAGTATTGCCTACTGATTCGGTGGACTCTCCACTTTCCACTAGCGCGTTAAATAGCCTAGCACCATCCAAATGAAAACTTAGACCATTTTTTTTGCAAACCACTGCAATGCGCTCCAGCTCATGCTGATCCCAAATCACTCCTCCTCCTTTGTTGCATGTATTCTCTACTGAAACCAGGCGCGAAACAGGGCGATGGATATCGTCAGGATTGATCGCCTTTTCTACCATCTCCGCGGTAAACCTGCCGTGATCGCCTTCCAAGAGCATGACGGAAGCACCCGAGTTTCTGGCAATACCACCTCCCTCATAATAATAAATATGGGAGAGCTTATCGCAGATCACTTCGTCTCCAGGAGAGGTGTGCACATTGATGGCGATTTGATTGGTCATGGTGCCCGAAGCACAAAACAGTGCACCTTCCTTCCCAAACATTTCAGCAGCCTTTTCTTCCAATTGGTTGATGGTAGGATCGTCACCAAAAACATCATCTCCGAGAGGAGCATTCATCATAGCTTCCTTCATCCTTGGCGTTGGACGTGTCACGGTATCACTTCTGAAATCAATCATATCAGGCAATTTTTCGAGCAATTAACAACCCATCTCTAATAGGCAATAATACATTCTCTAAATGCGGATTTTGATGAACCAATTCGGCAAAATCATACAAGGCCTTCGTATCCGTGTCCATAGAATTGATTGGTTCAACCACCTTTCCACTCCACAATACATTATCTGCCACGATGTATCCACCAACACGCACTTTATCTATGACAAGGTTCAGATAATTCGAGTAATTCGACTTATCTGCGTCTAGAAATACAACGTCAAAAGGCCCTTTTAATTCTTTCAATTTATCTTTTGCATCGGCAATGTGCAGGTGCACCTTTTCTGAATAATCAGATTGATTGATGAACCTCTGAATCTTGGGCTCCAATTCATCATCGACCTCTATTGTATGCACTACACCCCCTTCTGCCAACCCTTCTGCCCAGCAAAGGGCAGAATACCCTGTGTACGTGCCTACTTCAACTACTACTTCGGGTCTTATCATTTTACTGAGCATGGATATTACACGCCCTTGCAAGTGACCTGATAACATTCTAGGCTGCAGCACATTTCCGTGGGTGTATCGATTTAAATCAGCTAACACTTCTGGTTCAGCCGTTGTAAATCGCTCGGCATATTGTTCTATTTCTTCAGGTAAAAAATTCATTCTTTAGTCAAATTCAAGTCGGCCTTTCCGCCAGGTAAATATTGGTCGATTATTTGATCGACAAGATCGCAATCTTCATATTCCTCGCAATGTTTCAGCATAAAAAAACACGCATCGATGTATGCTTGTTGATGAAAGGATATATCGTTGAAGGCTGATTTTTGAATGATCGAAAATGCCCAATCGGGGGTGTTTCTGAAGGCTTCGAGCGTCTTCATTATCTTCCGATCAGGAATGACGGGAAGCATTCTGGTCAAGCTATCGATGGCTAACAGTGTACCCAATTGTTGGTAGTTCGTGGTGCTTTGCGCAGAATCAGCCTTTAGAAATGATCGAAACGAAGTTCGCCATTGTCCTTGATTATACTGAATGATAGCAATGTTCAACCAAGCATCCTGATAGGTTTTTGTAAAACGCACCGCGCGATAAAAGCACTGCAAGGCGCTGTCTAAATCACTATTCTTTGCGGCACATATCCCCAGATTATTCCAGGTTTCAGGATGATAGGCATTGATTTTAATGGCATTTTGAAACCCTTGAGCTGCTTTTTCATATTGACCAAGTTGAAAATGTGCCAGAGCACTATGATGAACCAAAGGCAGAGAAAGCGCATCGACCTGAAAAAATGCACTTTGTGCACTTTCCATGTATGCTTCACTCGCTTCCCATGAAGAAGCAGCCTGTGCCTGTTTACCCTTCAAATAATTCCATTCTCCATGAATTCTAAAGATCAAAATCGCAAGTGCAACAGCACTTAAAAAAATCATCGACAACCGCCAAAAACGTTGATCCTTAAGAGGATGAGCCTTGAATGTAAGCGATAGGAGCATGGCGAAAAAGAGCAAGTACTCGGGCCTTTCAATGGGAAAGCTTGTAAGTGATGTAATACTAAAACCCAACCAACTCAATACAATAGCAAAACTCCAACCACTTCTTTCAGCTAACCACTTCCTCATAGCTTTGAAAATGCCGAATGCATGCAAGGCAAGAAATGCGCCACCAGCAATAAAACCAGATTCTGAAAACACCCATAAGTAATCGTTATGGGGCCTTAGGTAAAAAACCTTGGCGGAATTGGTAAGCATTCCTTCTTGTGAAAACCCCATGATATCAATCTTCCACATACCAGCACCGATACCGAACAGCGGATGGGCTTTGAATAATTCAAAACTTCGTTGAGCCAGGAGTATCCTATCTCTTGAAGTACCCTTTGTAAAATCGAAGAGTGTTTCAAAATGATGAACGAAGGTATACAGCTCATCTACCATCAACAGCGCCACAACAGCAGTCGATAAAGTAAAGGCACTAATTGTTCGGAAGAGCTTTTTGTGATCATCAACCAGCTTTCTTTTAGATATTGACATGGCGACTATGAGACACATCGCGTATATCAGGCAAGTAAACCAAGCTGTCCTATTCAATAACACCACAATCAAGAAAATCGAAGAAAGTAGCGCGGAGAGCGATACTGTTTTCCAATGTCCTTTCCAAGTTAAGCCAAGTGCGCTGAAGGGAATCAGCAGCACCAAATACTGCACATAAAGATTGCGGTGACCAAATGAAGTAGAAACTTGATAAGTTGCTTTATGTGTGAGCTCAAACCCTTCTAAAGAAATTATCCATTCAAAAACTCCCCAAAAAGAGAGGATCAAGAGCGCCAAAGAAGACGCTTTTACCGCAAAAGATTTAAAGCTAAATGCCTCCGATTGGGCAGAGCAAAAGGCTACCAAAAGGAGTAAAATAAGCCAACGCATGAGCGCAAGAAGGCCATCGCCAGGATTATTTGAAATGAATTGTGAAGGAAAGGAGGCGATAAAGATCAACACCAGAAATGGCATTGATTCGTTGTATTGAAGTTTAGTCTCGGCTCTAGGTAGGATGAACCCTATCAATAAAATTGTGACAAAGCCCACCAATTTGGGGAGGTATCCGGCATCTGCCACAAACGGAAAATAGAAAAAGAGACAAATCAACCAAAGGAATGTCCAGAGCACACCAGTTATACTTTTTGCAGCCCAAGCCATTACTCTGGAATATAACTTAAGGAAGCTAAGTTCTTTTGATCAAAGGTTTCGGCTGCTAACTCTTGAATTTCAAGGGCTGTAATATCATGCACTTGAGACTGAATTTCCTCAAAACGATCAACCCGATCAAACTGCAGCAGGGCCTTCCCCAGTGAAAGCATCAAATTGGCTCGATTTTCTTGCGAAAGTGCGATTTGACCGAGTAATTGCTTTTTTGCCACAGACAGTAACCTTTCGCTCAAAGCTATGTCGGTCAATGATCGGAGTTCCTTCACGATCAGTTTAGCAACTTTCTTCTCATGCCGCTTATCTGTTCCGAAATAAATCTGAAACACCCCCGTGTCGGCATAAGGCGAATAGCTGGATTCAATGTAGTAGCAATAACCAAAGCGCTCTCTAATATTCAAATTCAAACGGCTGTTTAGCGCTGGCCCACCAAGCACGTTATTCATCAACACCATGGCTCTTCTGCGATCGTCATCAAAACCAATGGTCTTACAGCCTAACAACGAATGCACTTGGTGTACGCTCGTTTGTTTTGATTCTTTGAACATATGGGAATGAGGTATGGTCCTATGAATCCTATTGCTTTTGGAAGTGGGAATCTTTTCAAGTACGTTTTTACTGAACGCCTCAATTCTTCTTAAGCTGACGTTGCCCACACAGGTGAATACAATTTGATCGGTGGTGTAATTCCTCTCAACAAAGCGCATGATGTCTTCTCGGGTAAAGCCATTTACCAAATCAGCTGTTCCCAATATGGACTTTCCAAGAGGATGTTCTGGAAACAGTTTTTCTTCAAACTCATCGAGCAACATTTCATCAGGATTGTCTTTATAGGAATTGATCTCATCCACGATCACACTCTTTTCTTTTTCAATTTCCTTTTCAGGAAATATAGATCCGAACGTGATGTCGACTAGCAATTCTGCCGCCCTGTTAAAATGCTCTTTCAATGCACTGGCGTATACACTCGTTTCTTCTTTTGTAGTATATGCATTAATTTCTCCGCCAACAGAATCTAATCTTGTTAATATATGAAAGGCCTTTCTTCGCTGAGTGCCTTTAAACATGCAATGTTCGATGAGATGTGCTATGCCGTTTTCTGTGGATAATTCATCACGCGAGCCCGCATTTATAATGAACCCGCAATGAACGGTCATTATATTTTTGTCTTCGAAGTGCAGCACCCGCAAACCGTTAGTCAATCTAAGTATGTCGAATTCCATTAAGAATTCAAAGTTAGTAAACCGACTTATGGCGCATTCGCTCACTTGCATATATTGATACTATTGAACATCATCAACTGTTTTGCTGCATGCAATTTAGATTACAAAACCTACTGATATCAGTAGTTTTCATGCTTATTTCGACCCTATCGATCGGGCAAGAAAATATGTCGGCTGCCTTCGAAAAGAGCCCTTACAATGCCGACAAATTGTACAACGATGGCAATTACTTGCGTGCGCTAGCTGTTTACGACAGTTTATGGGACAAACGACCGAATGACATTTACCTGCAGTATAAAACAGGAATCTGCCACATTCACCAGGCAACCGGCAGAGACAAAGCATACGACATTCTAAAAAACCTCGTAGGTGAGACAGGATATGATGATGTAATGTTTTACTTGGCTCGAGCCAAGCACCTCAACTATCAATTTGAAGATGCCATAGACTTATACAACGATTACCTCACCACCTACCGACCCACAGGATTAAGACGCATTGAAACACTTCACTTTCTTTCAAACTGTAGAAACGGAGTGGAACTAATGAAACGTAGGTTGGCGCTGAGTCTTGAAATTTTAACCCCGCCAAGCAACAACACCAACTCTCAATATAGTCCGGTAATCAGCCCTGATGGAGAAAAACTCTACTTCACGAATAGAGGGCCAGAAAGCAAGGGAGAAATGATGGATGAAAAATCCAAAAAGAACGAAGTTGGTTTTTATTATGAAGATATTTTCGTTGCATCAAAAGAGGGAGAAGGTGATGATTTCACATTCAAGAATGGAGAAAGCCTTAGCGATAACATCAACGATGCCGATCGACATGAAGCGCCACTGAGTATTTCATACGATAATCAGATGCTCTTTCTTTACTTAAGTGGTAATAAAGAGAGTGAAGATATCTATGTAAGTTACAATCAAGGAGATACCGCATGGTCTAAACCAACCCCAATTAAAGGCGTGAATACCCCACAATGGGAAGGTCATGCGAGCATGGCGCCAGATGGTAAAACGCTCTACTTCTCAACAGATAAGCCAGGTGGTTACGGAGGAAGAGATATTTACAGTGCCATAATGAAGCCTGATAGCACTTATGGCAACGTTCAAAATTTAGGCCCTAAGATCAATACACCCTTCAACGAGGATTAGCCATTTATTTTCTCCAACGGTTCCTCACTATACTTTGCATCTGAGTCGCATGGTTCGATGGGTGGCTATGATATTTTCTACATCAAATACGACAGCGTGAAAGGGCAATGGCAAGATCCGGTGAACATGGGTTACCCGATTAACACAACGGATGATGATCGCTATTACTACATATCCAAAGATGGCGATTGGGGGTACTTCAGCTCAGCAAGAGCCAGCGGTGAAAACTTACATGACATATACCGCATCCAACCTGGAACATTTGAGCGACTCAATGCGATGATCTTGCTGGTGGGAACTGTATACGTGGATGAAGTAGAGAGTTCGGCTTTGGTGAAAATCATGGATGATAAGACAGGTGATGTTTTGGCTACACTCATTGCTGACAGCACTTCTGGAGAGTTCGTGTATTCATTACTTCCCGGAAGACAGTACAAAATTAGCTTATTGGCGGATGGCTTTTCACCTAAAGTGGAATACGTGGAGGTGCCGGAGCTCACCGAAGGAGTAACTAGAATTGAACACCGTTTTGATTTCTATACGATGGGATTCTTAAAGAGACGGCAAGATTCTATGAACTTACAGGCCGAAATTGACGCTAAGGTTAGACTTTCGGAAGAAGATGATGCTATTTGTATTGTAGAGAAGGAAAGAGATCAATTGAGCGAGTCTGAAATAGAAGCAGGTTGTAGATTCCGGGTTCAAGTAGGAGCATATCGCAATGCAGGTAAAATCAAATACGAGTTTTTAAGATCCATTGGAGACGTTGAAATCAAAGGATACAGCGAAGGCATTACACGCTATTTGATGGGTCAAAAATTCACCAACCGCCAAGAAGCAGAAGTGCTCAGACAGAAATGCGTAATGGCCGGCCAATGGGATGCCTGGATTACAGTTAGGAGATAAAAAAAGGGGAGCCTGAGCTCCCCTCTTCATTTACATCCATTTAGTTAGATCTTATATGCGTTGTCATCAATCAATTTCTGAGCGATGGTTCTGCGTAAATCCTTGACATTCTTCGCACCCGTCTTGGTGAATCGTTTGGCTCCCATAAGCATCATTCTAAGCTCATCACCCTCTGCAAAGCTCATCAACGCGTCTTTGGCGTTGCGATGAACGCGTTCGGCAGCATCATGAACGAAAAGTTCGGCCATTGCCTTATACACTTCTTGTCCATTATCTCCCATTGAATTTATTCGCTTGTGCACGCGCAATACAATTGACTCGGCCACGTAGGCATCGATCGCCATGTCGGCTATGTTCATTAAGATTTCTTGCTCTTTGGAGAGTTCCATCATCAATTTTTGAGCGGCCGCACCAGCCACCATCAATACCGATTTTTTAAATCCTTCAATGAGCTTGTATTCTTCTTCAAACAATCCACCGTCTCCATCGCCAAAATCTGGGATGCTCAGCAATTCATCTTGAATTGATTTGGCTGCTGCCATAAGATCCAGTTCACCCTTCATCGCCTTCTTTAAAATCATATCAACGGTTAGCATACGATTGATCTCGTTGGTTCCTTCGAAGATTCTATTGATGCGGCTATCACGATAAGCTTTTTCCACTATTGTTTCAGCAGAATATCCCATACCACCATGAATCTGAACACCTTCGTCTGTCACGTAATCCAAAACTTCAGACCCATAGACCTTCATCATTGCACATTCAGCCGCATATTCTTCAATACCCTTCAATGTAGCCTTACCTTTTTCCATGCCCTCGGCAGCCAATCCATAAATTCGGTCTTGAATATTCTGAGAGATTCTGTAAACAGCACTTTCTAATGCGTAAGTGCGCAAGGCCATTTCACCTAGTTTATGACGAATAGCTCCGTACTTTGAAATTGATCTTCCAAATTGCTGGCGTTCGTTGGCATAATTCACACTCACGGTCACTACTTCCTTCGCTGCGCCTAAGGTGGCTGCAGCCAGTTTAATACGCCCAACATTGAGAATATTCAAAGCAATCTTGAAGCCGTTTTCCCGATCACTTAATTGATTTGCCTTAGGAATTTTAACGTCATTGAAAAACACTTGACGCGTAGATGAGCCTTTAATACCCATCTTCTTCTCCTCTGGATTTAAGGTTAAACCCTCGGTGCCCTTGTCCACTATAAATGCGCTCAAAGTCTTGTCATCATCGATCTTGGCAAACACAGTAAACACATCAGCAAAACCACCGTTGGTAATCCACATTTTTTGACCGTTTATCTTCCACTGATCACCTTCCAATATCGCCTTAGTTTTACCTGAATTGGCATCGGAACCAGACCCTGGCTCTGTCAAGCAATAGCACCCCAACCACTCGCCAGAAGCCAGCTTCGGCATGTATTGCTGCCGTTGCTCCTCCGTTCCGTAATAAAGTATAGGCAACGTGCCAATTCCTGTATGCGCTGAAATGGCCACGCTGAATGAATGTCCGCTACCTACTGCTTCTGCAGCAAGCATTGAAGCCTTGAAGTCCATTCCCATTCCTCCGTACTCCGCAGGAATAGAAATAGCTAGAATTCCAAGCTCACCTGCCTTTTTGAGCAGAGTTGGCATGATGGAAGGATCCTCCATCGAGTCGATCTTGTCTACATGAGGAATTACCTCTTGTGCCAGAAAATCGCGACATGTTTGTGCGATCATCTTCTCCTCTTCACTCCACTCTTCTGGAATGAAGACTTCTTCTGGTTTTGTTTGGCGAATTAAAAACTCACCTCCTTTGATTGCTGTCATGATATTTATTTTTTAAGTCCGAGACTTTTGTTTTTTATTCTTTGTTAGAGCATTTCAATGATTCCAGCGGCACCTTGCCCCGTTCCCACGCACATGGTGACTAAGCCGTATTTGTTCTTTCTTCGTTTCATTTCGTTCATGATTTGAACTGTGAGCTTTGCTCCTGTACATCCGAGGGGATGACCGATTGAAATTGCACCACCATTTACGTTGATGATGTCTGGATTCAAACCTGTTTCGCGAATAACAGCGAGCGATTGAGAAGCGAAAGCCTCATTCAATTCCACTAAATCGATGTCGCTCTGCTTAAGACCAGCCATTTTGAGTGCTTTTGGAATGGCTTCTACTGGACCGATTCCCATAATGCGTGGTGGCACCCCGGCAACGGCATAAGAGCGGATTTTAGCAATAGGTTCAACACCCAATTCCTTCAACATCTTTTCAGAAACCACCAATACGAAGGCAGCACCATCACTTGTTTGGGATGCATTGCCTGCCGTCACACTACCTTTTGCATCAAACACCGGTCTAAGCTTTGAAAGTGCTTCAATGTTGGTGCCTGGTCGTGGTCCTTCATCCGTATCGAACACGTATTTCCTTGATTGCTTTTTGTTGTCTTTCACAAATACTTCTTCCACTTCAATGGGTACGATTTCATCCTTAAAAGCGCCAGCTTTGATTGCGCTCAACGCCTTCATATGAGAGTTGTAGCCGAATTCGTCTTGATCTTCTCTGCTTACCTTATATTCTCGGGCAACCGCTTCTGCTGTCAATCCCATTCCCCAATAATAATCGTGATTAGCATGGGCAACAGGTGCATTCGGAACAATCCGCCATCCGCCAAAAGGGATTGGGCTCATCGTTTCTACTCCACCTGCAATGATGCAATCTGCCATCCCAGAGTGAATTTTTGAAGAAGCGATAGCGATGGTTTCCAGACCTGAAGAACAGTATCGATTCACTGTCATTCCAGGAACTTTGTCGGTTTTAAGGCCCATCAGCGAGATCATCCTGCCTATGTTAAGGCCTTGTTCCGCTTCAGGCGTAGCGTTTCCAACGATCACGTCATCTATCCTCTCTTTGTCGAGATTCGGAAACTGCTCCATGAGCGCTTCAATTATCCGAGCAGCTAAGTCATCAGGTCGAGTAAACCTCAATGACCCTCTTGGTGCCTTACCTACTGCAGAACGTTTTCCAGCTATGATATATGCGTCCATAATTCTTTCTGTATAAATTCTAGTTTCTTAATACTTTTCCTGATTTCACCATGCTTTGAAGGCGTTCGAGTGTTTTCCTTGTCGAACACAACTCTAAAAAGGCCTTTCTTTCCAAGTCGAGCAAATACTTTTCTGATACGGGCTGCGCATAGCTCAAATCGCCACCGCACATTACCCAACCCAATTTCTCACTGATCAAACGATCGTGTTCACTCATGTAATGACCTGCTGCCATGGTTTCGGCCCCAACATAAACTAACCCTAAACCTTCATTTCCCAAGACTTGAATATCCTCGCGCTGTTTAGGTTGGGTATATCCTTTTTCGGCTAAGCTGAGTGCAGCTTTCTTAGCGGCCGTTAGTTGCAAATCACGGTTATTCACTACCTCATCAATTCCTTCTTTGAGGTATCCCAATTCGAATGCCTCGTGCGCTGAAGTTGCCACCTTAGCTTGAGCAATGGTCATTAAGCGATGTCTGAATTGATTGCTTCTGATGTCTCCATCGCGCAGTTCATCCGCCAAGCGAAGGGTAAACTCTTTGGTTCCACCGCCTCCGGGAATTACACCAACGCCAAATTCAACCAATCCCATATATAACTCGGCATGAGCTACCACCTTATCTGCATGCAAACAAAGTTCGCATCCCCCACCAAGGGTAAGATTGTGAGGAGCAGCTACTACTGGAATGCTCGAATACCGCATCCGCATCATGGTTTGCTGAAACTGACGAACTGCAAAATCGAGTTCATCCATTTCTTGTTCAGCCGCCATCATAAAGATCAAGCCCACATTCGCACCAGCACTAAAATTACCCCCTTCATTGTACACTACCAATCCTTCATAATCAGCCTCGGCCATATCGATGGCTTTATTGAGGCCAGCAAGCACTTCACCGCCAATGGTGTTCATTTTTGTGTGGAACTCAACATTCAATATACCATCTCCGAGATCAGTAATGGTCGTTCCGGCATTTTGCCAAAGTATTCCTTTGCTTTTTGCTACTTGAAGGTTTACCAGACCATCCTGACCTGGGATGTCAGCATACGAATTTGTGGCTTGGTTCCAAAATTGTCGTTTACCATCTTCTATGCGATAAAAGGACTTGGCACCTTGCGCTTGCATTGCATCGATCCATGGCGAGTAAGCTGTTCCACTTTCCTTTAGAGCATTCAGACCTTCTTCAAAGCCAATGGCATCCCAGGTTTCAAATGGTCCCATTTCGTATCCAAACCCAGCCTTTAAGGCATCGTCCAAGCGATACACTTCATCGCTGATTTCTGGAATGCGATTCGAAACGTATGCCATTAAACTCAAGAAATGTGCTCGGTAAAAATCTCCTGCCTTGTCCTTTGCATTGAAAAGCATTTTAATCCTCTTACCTAAATTTTCTTCAGACTTGGCCATTTCCAGCGAAGGAAATTTGGCTTTGACCCGTGGGCCATATTCTAGCGTGTCCAAGTTGAGGGAGAGAATCTCAGACTTTCCATCAGCGCCTTTCACCTTTTTGAAAAAACCTGCTCTGGTTTTGCTCCCGAGCATGTTGTTCTTCAACATGTGCTCGATGTAACCTGGGATTTGAAACAACTCCTTACGCTCATCATTCGGAACGTTGTCTTTCAACCCATTGGCTACGTGAACTAATGTATCCAAACCTACTACATCGGCAGTTCTGAATGTGGCCGACTTAGGCCGACCGATCAGTGGACCAGTGAGCTTGTCTACCTCGTCTACAGAAAGTCCATTTTCCTTGACATAGTGAAACATCCACATGATGCTGAACACTCCCACTCTGTTGGCAATGAAAGCCGGAGTATCCTTGCATAGAACTGTGGTCTTCCCTAGATAGCGTTTTCCATAGTCCATCAAAAAGTCAATCACAGTGCTATCTGTATCTGGACCTGGAATAATTTCTAAAAGCTTCAGGTAACGTGGAGGATTAAAAAAGTGCGTTCCACAGAAGTGTTTTTTGAAGTCTTCGCTTCGGCCTGCATTCATCAAATGAATCGGAATTCCTGAAGTATTCGATGTAATCAATGTTCCAGGTTTTCTAAACTTTTCGACCTTTTCAAACAAACTCTGCTTGATGTCTAAACGCTCAATAATAACCTCCATCACCCAATCGCACTCACCGATACGCTGTAAATCATCATCAAAGTTTCCTGTTTCAATAAGCTTGGCTGCCGACTTCTTATAAACCGGTGATGGATTACTTTTTAGCGCTGTTTGCAGGCTATCATTCACGATTCTATTTCGAACCGCCTTGTGCTCAAGGGTGAATCCCTTGGCCTGCTCCTTTTCATTGGGTTCTTTCGGAACTATATCAAGCAACAATACTTGAACTCCGATATTGGCAAAGTGGCATGCAATGCGCGAGCCCATGATGCCTGAACCGAGCACGGCTACTTTTTTAATGCGTCTTTTACTCATGATGCTTTGACTATATTTTGTTCTATTATTTGGATAACTTCTATGAAGTGTTTAAATTTCTCTTCGCTCACCTGCTCCAAGACTTTCTCATTGAAACGAACCACCGAATCCTTCGAGACTTCCCTCAAACGTTTTCCTTTTTCAGTTAGGAAAATACGTATGATTCTTCTGTCATTCTCATCTTGCTGTCTTTGAATGTAACCTTTGTCTTCCATGGCTTTGAGCGTTCGGCTTAAACTTGTGGGTTCCATCCCCATCTTTGGGCCTAGTTGCGTTGAAGGCGTGCCATGGCGTGGATCTATGTTCAATAAAATAAACCCAATGGACTGCGTCATACCATGCTTGGAGGCCTCTTGGTTATACATTTTACTAATCTTAAGCCAAGCCCAGCGAATGTGAAAATCTATAGTTTCTTCTGATTTCATTGTCGATTTGAACGAATATAAGATTTTTATTATGCATGCATAGCTTTTAACATAATTTTTATGTTACCCTTCAATTTGAACCTCAGATCCACTTGGCTAACTAAAAAAACTAACCGTTCCTCTAAACAATACGTCCGTTTATCCATTTGATACGTGCATCAACCTCGCCAAGATTACTTTTGGAGCCTCAAAAAACGGATAAATGAAATACTTGTATGGATTGATTTTACTGATTTTCACACTCAATGCGCTCGGGCAGAATAAAGTAACGATTTCTGGATACGTGAAAGATGGAGAATCAGGTGAAGGTATGATCGCTGCAACCGTGCTTGTGAAAGAGCTTTCTCAGGGCGTTTCGACCAATGAGTACGGATTCTATTCCCTAACCCTTGAACCAGGCACATACACTATCGAATGGAGTTTTGTGGGCTTCAACACAGTTTCAGAAACAATCAATTTAAAATCTTCGGTCACGCGCAATGTGGAGCTATCATTCAGCGACCAAATGCTCAATGAAGTGGTGATTACTGGTGAAAGAGAAGACGAAGCGTTGACCAGTGTGGAAATGAGCGTAGAAAAGCTAGACATCGCCCAAGTGAAAAAAATACCTCAACTGCTTGGAGAAGCGGATATTATCAGATCTATACAGCTACTTCCAGGGGTTACAACTGTAGGTGAAGGGGCAACAGGATTCAATGTGAGGGGTGGAAATATTGATCAGAACCTGATTCTATTGGATGAAAGTCCTGTTTTCAGCTCATCGCATCTGTTCGGTTTCTTTTCGGTATTTAATGCCGATGCCATAAAAGACACTAAGCTTTATAAGGGTGGCATTCCAGCAAAGTTTGGTGGTAGACTTTCTTCCGTTTTAGATATCCGCCAGAAAGAAGGCAATATGAAGCAACTAGGAGTATCAGGTGGTGTAGGGTTGCTGTTCAGCAGACTTACCATTGAAGCGCCTATTGTTAAGGATAAAGTATCATTTATCGTATCTGGTAGAAGAAGTTATTTCGATATTTTCTTCCCGCTGGCTAACAACGAAACGATCAACGATAGCAAGCTCTTCTTTTATGATTTAAATGGGAAAATCAATTGGAACATCAATGACAAGAACCGTCTTTACCTCTCTGCATACAACGGAAATGACGTTTTTGATTTAGCCGGATTATTCAACACGCGATGGGGAAACCAAACGGCATCGCTCCGCTGGAACCATCTATTCTCAGATAAACTATTCTCAAACTTCACGGCCGTTTTCAGCGACTACAAATACAACCTTGGAGCCGACAACAATGGCTTTGCTTTTGATTGGAGTGCCTCGATACGCAACTATAGCGGAAAAGCTGATTTCACCTATTTTTTAAACCCAAAAAACAAGGTAGAGTTTGGCTGGCACAACACCTACTATCAATTTGCTCCGGGAGCTGCTGAAGCTAATTTTGAAGTGAATGACCAAATGGATACTTTTCGTTTCGCAGTGGATGAAATTCCCGCATTTGAAACTGCGTTTTATCTAAGCTATGAGCAAAAAATAGGCACTCGATTGACTTTAGCCTATGGACTTCGTTGGAGTGGTTTTGCCCAAATTGGACCTGGCACCGTATACGACTACCCCAATGATCAACCAATTGACCCAGAAAATCCATCGTCCGATGTAGCACCCATTGATTCGACCATATACAGCCCTGGCGACATTGTGCGTTCTTTTGGAGGAATAGAGCCGCGATTCTCTGCCAATTTTCAAATCGATGAGGTGTCGTCTGTTAAAGCCAGCTACAATAGAATGCGCCAATACATTCACCTCATTTCGAATACCACAGCAGCAACACCCGTTGACATTTACATGCCCTCTGGAAGATTTATTCAGCCGGCAATCGCTGACCAAGTGGGGCTTGGATATTTCAGAAATTTCTTCAACAACCGCTACGAAGGCTCGGTTGAAGTGTACTACAAGCAATTTCAAAACTTGGTTGATTACAAAGACGAGGCTGAACTTCTATTGAATAACACTTTGGAAACGGAATTATTCACTGGTAATGGTCAAGCATACGGTCTTGAGGTGCAGATCAAGAAAAAGCGCGGAGATTTAACTGGTTGGATCAGCTACACTCTATCTCGGGTAGAAAGAGAAGTGGCTCAAATCAATGGTGGGGAACCATACCCTGCCAATTGGGATAAAACGCATGATATTAGTTTGGTATTGAGTTATGACATTACCAAGCGCTTTAACGTTTCAAGCAATTTTGCCTACATGACAGGAAGACCAATTACTTACCCTGACGGAAGGTTTTCGTTTGGAGGGATTACCGCTCCTATATACACCAACCGAAATGGTGCTAGAACTCCGGCCTACCATAGGTTAGATCTTTCTGGTTATTATACCATTCCAATCAAGAGAAAACACCTTTATCTCTTCCCTCTCGCTTGGTTGTGCAGAAAATACGAAACTCCTGAGGGTCTTCAAGCAAAGTCAGGAGAATTTGTTATTGCTTTCGGTGCATACAACCTCTATGCACGAAAGAATCCCTATTCCATCTTTTTCCAAGCCAGCTCCAGCGATCCTGACATCACCCAAGCCAACCAGTTGTCTATTTACGCCACAGTCATTCCTTACGTGACCTTGAATTTTAAATTCTAAGCAATGCATCATTCATTAAAACATCTATTTCTTGTAGTGCTCACTTTGGCAATGATGAATTCTTGTCAAGAAGTTATTGATTTGGACCTGCCTCCCAATGAAGCCGAGTTGGTAATTGAGGCCTACCTCACCGATTTAGACTTTTACATTCCAGAAGAAGACTTAAACTGTTCGGGGCTTTTTACGATTCCTAAGTCAGACATTGAATTTGCTGCTGGATTAGCCGCACAGTTCCCGATAGATTCTATTGAAAGTGAAACCGATTATTTTCCATTCAATAAAGTGAAACTATCTACCACTTCTGACTATTTCTCCAACGCTTCTGCGCCAGCTGTGAGCAATGCTACTGTGCGTTTATTCAAAAACAACCAATTGGTTGAGACTTTAGTCGAAGATCCAAGTATACCTGGAACATATCGATTTACACATGATCCTGAAGTAGGCGCCAGCTATCATCTTGAAATTGAAGCATTGGACAATTTCTATGAAACAGAACCTCAGATCTACAACTCTGTACCTCCACTTATCGGAGTAAACGCATATTATCGCTCAAATTTTTTGCAAGATTCATGTGCATTCTATCTCGGAATAGACACTTATGAGAAACCAGGAACGGGTGACCATTACCGATGGATGTTTTACATCAACAATGAATATGTAGACAGTCCATTTTTCATAAGCATATTTGATGACGCTCAAATTGATGGACTCTGCCTATTTGAGTTTGATGTATATGGCAATGAACTGAATTTAGGAGACACGATCGTAGTATTCCAAATGAGAACAAATGAAGGATACAGCAGCTTCATCAATTCACTAAGAAACCAAACAGCATTTGTTGGCGGCCCATTTGATACTCCTCCTGCACCTATTCGAGGAAACTTAAAGAATGTGACGACTGGAAAAGAGGCTTTCGGATATTTTGTAGCAGGCGGTGTTTCAGCCAATGCTGGATTTGTCCCTGCTACAGAGCCATCTGAAGGATGCGGAATCTAATGGAAGATTTCGGTTGATGATAAAAAACATGATTTTTCTTGACCTGAATTTCTAACTTAAGAATTCAGGAGATTATCTTTGTTTAGAATTATTCTAGATAAGCATGCGCAAACAATCTCAACAACCGATCAACCTCCCACCGTGCATCGCGTTGCAGTTGTTCAACGAAGGAATCATTCCTCTCGAATGCAAGAAGAAATGCTGCGAAAAATTCAAGAAAAAAGGGAAAAAAGCGTGCAAAAACTGCCCGCGGTAAACTCTAGAATCATTTACTAATTCTCAACAAACGTGCACAATGTGGTTGTGGCCTGAGTGCTATTCGTGATGGTAATATTCATCACTAAACCACTGGATCTGAAAGTACCAGAACCTGAAGCCCTTACCGTTTCGAATCCATTATTTGAAACTATTTGAGAAGGAATGTTGAATTGATTCTCTGAGGTAAACACGGCATTGTAGACCA